>Ga0214919_10000765_pt1 | contig 55259 bp, 67 predicted proteins | sample LL1503_MetaG_FD_177994 | JGI IMG/M metagenome (GOLD analysis project Ga0214919, IMG submission 177994) | Freshwater microbial communities from Lake Lanier, Atlanta, Georgia, United States - LL-1503 | ecosystem: Environmental > Aquatic > Freshwater > Lake | place: USA: Georgia | collected... | reverse complement strand
ACAAAAACTTTTTAATATATACAACAATGAAAACAATGAATTTAAATATGAACATGAATACACTGACAGTGGTGAATAATACGTTATGTATTAGACGCTCTGAGGGCTTCGTCATATCTAAACGATTTGTTAGTTAATATAACAAATTTTAATAAAGAATACTCGAAACCCTCAGACACAAAATCTGAGGGTTTTTTTATGCTCTTAAAACAACGGTAGGTACCCGAGCGGTCTTCAGGGACTAGTCTGATACACTAGGTGAGAAATCACAACGTGGGTTCAAATCCCACCCTACCGACAACATTCACTGGTAGCTCAGAGGTAGAGCAGGCGCCTGTTAAGCGTCAGGTCGGGATATCGTAATTCCCCCAGTGAGCAAATAGTTTCCTCGTCCAACTGGATAGGACATCAGTCTTCTAAACTGAGAATACGGGTTCGAATCCCGTGGAGACTACAAAGAGTGTGTAAACGCTGATAAACTAAAACAGCACCAGACGAAGTACTGGAGTGGACAATGGGACTAGTCAACCACCACAACTGTAGGAGAATACCCTATCACACTCAGATGCCGAAGTGGTGGAATGGTAGACACGCTAGCCTTAGGAGCTAGTACCCGAAAGGGTGTGTGGGTTCGAGTCCCACCTTCGGTACAAAATTGATGGGTGTCCTGAGCGGCGAAAGGGCCTGGCTGTTAACCAGACGACATTAAAGTCCACCGTGGGTTCGAGTCCCACCTCATCAGCAAATAGTCCTGTAGCTCAATCGGGGGAGCGCCACTGTTACATAGTGGAGGGAGTCGGATCGTAACCGACCGGGACTACAAAATTGGAATATAGCTCAACTGGTTAGAGCATTCGCCTGATACGCGAAAGGTTGTAGGTTCGAGTCCTACTATTCCAACAAATGGTACTGTGGCCGAGTGGTGTCGAAAGACGAGAGGCACAGATCTGCAAAATCTGTCACACTGGTTCGAACCCAGTCAGTACCTCAAACGCTTCTTAAGCATTAATGGTGATGCGCTAGTCTTGTAAACTAGAGAAATCGGATCGTTACCGGTAAGAAGCTCAAATCAGTAGGACCCTATATTAGGTGGTAACTCCTAGAGAAGCCACATAAAGAACTGGTCCGGGTTAAAAACCAAACTTGATTATTTGATATTCTAGAAAATGTCATTTAGTTCGGATTGGGAAGGTGGGTTCGATTCCCACCCTACTGTCAAAAATTGCCTTGTAGCTCAATGGGAGAGCACTTCCTTGACATGGAAGAGGTAGTGGGATCGTTACCCACCAAGGCAACAAAATAATGGATGGTGATTAAGAGTGTTACTTCGTGAAATGGTATACACATTTGTCTTAAAAACAAACTTTTGAAGGTTCAAGTCCTTCAGTAAAATCACTCTTTAGACTTTCCTCCATTATATGCCGATGTGGCTCAGTGGCGACAGCACTGGTTTTGTAAACCAGAGACGAATAGTCCAACGGGGGTTCGAGTCCCTCCATCGGCTCAAAATAAAATCACCTGCCTGGGTGGTGGAATGGTAGACACGCTGGACTTAAAATCCAGTGGGCAGAAATGCCCGTGCGGGTTCGAGTCCCGCTCCAGGTACATATCGCGGGGTAGAGTAGAGGTCAAACTCACTGGGCTCATAACCCAGGGTTGCGCAAGTGACACGTCAGGTTCGAATCCTGCCCCCGCTACAACAAGCAGTTATCGTATAATCGGTGATTACACGTCCTTGGTACGGACGAGATTCCAGTTCGACTCTGGGTATCTGCTCAAATGCCCAGATGGTGGAATGGTAGACACGCCGGTCTAAGAAGCCGGTGTCCGAAAGGACGTGAGAGTTCGAGTCTCTCTTTGGGCACTAATAATATGGCGTGGCTTAGTGGAAAAGAGCTGTCTCTCATAAGGACTGATAAGTGGGTTCGAACCCCACACACGCTACAAATGTCAGAATGGTGGAATGGTATACACACTGGTTTCAAAAGCCAGCGCCTAACGGTATGAGAGTTCAAGTCTCTCTTCTGATACTCGATAAAAAAACCAATAAAAATGGAAAAGAATGAAATTAAAAAAGCTTTGTATAAGCAAAATCCAAAAGCCGAGTTTAAGTTTATCAGAAAAGGTGTATCTTATTACTTAGCAATTATCGAATCTGAAGGTGAACCGGTTGAAATTAAATTTGAGGTTCCTGTTTCAGATATGGGAGATGCTGATTTTGAATACTTAATGGATTCAAAGTATTTAATCAGATGGATATCTTAATTTGGCAAGTAATTGTCATATTGATCCAAAAACTTAAAATCTTCTTTTTTAAGTTTCATTCCTTCAAATCTATTTAGGAAGTTTATGAAGGATTGTAGAGATTCATCTACTAAGGCAAATACAGTATTGCTTGGATCAAATTTAGAGTGGTAGGATGTATATTCTACCACTTTTATTTTATTAGGAGCTTCAGCTGTAAATTCACAAGCCATTAAATCACCATAAGTAATATCAACTGTTAATCTTACTTTATCTGTTTCATTATCTTTAACAAAATAAATATCAAATTCTAAAGTATCTGGCGTGCCCCAAATTTCACCTTGTTCATCACTATTAAGTGGTGTAGAGGCATAAGTTATCTGAACCATATCAGAATGTAACATTATATTATCTTTTTTGAATTTATATAATTTACCATGATAGTTTATCGTAATAAACTCAGATAGTTCATTTTCCCATCTTTTATCATAGATAGTATTATCATCGTCAGTTTTAACATCTATATTAGCACTAATATTACCATTTGGTTTAATAGTGGCTTCAATATCTTCGTTAAATCTTTTTAAGTATTTCATAATGTATATATTTGTTTATTAGAATTCTTTTTACTAAATTTGTAATCTAATTTAATATAAATATATGAGTACTTGTACACGGCTACAAAATAAAACCGGTATTGACCGTTTTTGGTTTAGATTATTTTTTGTAATCTGGTTCTTTCATAGTGGATGGGCTTTACTTTGGTATATAATAATTGGATTCTTAATTGAAGATTAATAATTTTTAGATTAAAAAATAATATATATGGACATGAAATACATTAAAAATAGAGATAAATTTCTCGCTGAATCAAAAAGTGAAATGAGTGACGATGCTCTTCATACACTTGCGACTCATGATGATGGACAATCCCCTGATGTTCAAAAAAGTTTGGATGCTTTAGATACTATTACACCTTCCGGTAAAGTAGTAACTCGTTTTGCTCCTTCACCAACAGGATTTCTACACATCGGTGGAGTTCGTACTGCCCTTTATAACTATCTGTTTGCTAAAAAACACGGTGGTATATTTTATGTTCGTATTGAAGATACTGACCAAAAAAGATTTGTTGGTGATGCTGAAAAGTATATCCAAGATTCTTTAGAGTGGTGTGGTATTGAACCAGACTATGCGCCTTGGAAAGGTGGTCCTAATGGTCCTTACCGTCAATCGGAAAGAGATTACTCTGAACATATTCAAACTCTTTTAGATAAGGGTATGGCTTATTATGCTTTTGATACTGAAGAAGATATTGCTAAAGTTAGAGCTGAAAATGCTCACTTTGCTTACGATGCTAAAACTCGTATGTCAATGAGAAATTCACTTTCTTTACCAAAAGAAGAAGTTGATGCTTTACTTGCTAATAAAACTCCATTTGTAATTCGTTTCAAAACACCAGAAAACAGAACAATTACTGTTACTGATGTTATTCGTGGTGAAGTTAGTTTGAATACAAATCAAACTGATGATAAAGTTTTAGTTAAATCAAATGGTATTCCAACATATCATATGGCTAATGTTTGTGACGACCATGATATGGGAACAACTCACGTTATTCGTGGTGAAGAATGGCTACCTTCAACTCCGCTTCATTTAATGTTATATGAAGCATTTGGTTGGACTGCTCCTACTTTTGCTCATTTACCATTGATTTTAAATCCAGATGGTAAAGGCAAGTTGTCTAAACGTAAAGCTCTTTCTATGGGTATTCCTGCTTTCCCGATGGGTGGTGAAGGAGAAGATGATAAAGGTAATATGGTTAAATATCTTGGTTTCAAAGATGAAGGTTATGAACCACAAGCTATGTTAAACTTCTTAGTACTATTAGGTTGGTCTCCAACTGATACTACTGAAGTAATGACAATGGCTGATATGATTTCTAAGTTTGATTTATCTCACGTTCATAAAGCCGGTGCTCGTTTTGATGTTGAAAAAGCTAAACACTTTAATGCTCAACATTTGAACACTTATAGAAGTGATGATGAACTTCTTTCTAATATTGATATGGGTGACCAATATCAATATTCACCAGAAAATCTTTCTAAGATTGTGGATATCTGTAAAAAGAGAGCGGTCTTCACAAAAGATTTACAAGTGGTTGCTGATATCTTCTTTAAGCCAATTGTGATTAAAGAAACAGATGTTAAGTTATTGACTGATGATTATAAGAAAGTATTTAGTGCTTTTATAACAAAGTCAATTGATTGGAATGCTGAGACTATTAAACAAAATATTCACGATCTTTGTCAAGAAATGGGTGTTAAGATGGGTAAGATAATGCCAGCTTTAAGAGTTGCTATCACAGGTGGTATGCCGGGTCCAGACTTGGTATCAACAATGGAAATCCTTGGTAGGGATGAGTCATTAATAAGAATTCAAAATACTTTATAAAAAGAAAGCCTCTGAAAAATCAGAGGCTTTTTTATTATTCATATAGTGGAAATTTCGGTAGATATAATCTTGTAGTGGCGTTATCAGCAAAAACAAGATATTTAGAATCGTCTCTAATAATATATTGATTACATATTTTATTATGTTGCTCAGCTGGAATATCTTCCATAAATAATCTAATGTTGGTAACTGACATATCAGAAGCAAGAATTTGACAAGTAACATTACTTTCAATTTGATAAGTGATAGGTGTAATATCTTGTGTATATTGATAAACTTTTCTAAGTATCGTATTAGACAAATTAGCAGCATCTGATTCATCATCAACATTTCTCTTATAAACATAATGTTCTAATTTTCTATTTCTTTGATTTATATTAAGAACATAGCAATACCAAACATCTTCTTCAAATGCCATATTTTGATCTGATGAATAACCCATTAAATCATAAGTATAAGTATCTGAATTTAATTTAACTTGAATAGCATCATTTGATAAATCAACTTTCCAACCTAATGAGTTAGTAGCATCATAGTAATCCATGAAGTTATAAACCTCATTAGTAATATAGTTATTAATTTTAAACCAAATTTGATATCCAATGTTATCAGATACTCTTAATAAAGGATCAAAGTTTTTATATTTAACAGCGACTTGTCCATAATCAACAGATGAAAGATCATAATGAGCTTTACTAATAATAGTTGAGGAGTTTTCAATTAATTCTTTATCAATTGTGGCTTTATATTCTAATCTAATAGTTTCCTTTGTTAAAGGAGCAAATTGTTCTTTGTTAGCAATTGAAGCTTTATCTTGAGCATTTTCAATTCCAAATAATTCGTTGATAGTAGAATTCTTAGTAAGTTGTTGTAACTTGTTTTGAATCTCTTGAGTACCAGCTTTGACATTGGCTTTTTGAGTGTATTTTTTCAGAACTAGTTTGTAGTAAATTGCTGAGTTATTAAAATTTCTAAACTGTTGAGCGTGGTCAACTTGGAACATTCTATTAACATCACAGAAATATAAAAAGTCTTCTTTACTTGGTCTTCTTTGTGGACCAAATATTTCCTTAAATTGTTTTTTTGTTATATGAACATTCATAGATTCAAAAAGACTTAAATCAAATTGATTCATTACAATTTGAGAATCTGGGAAGTTATTACCATCAACCGATACTTTAATATTACCTTCACAAACAACATTATATAATTGATATTCATGCATGGTGTGGTCTTGACCTCTTTTATCAGGATCAGTAACAAAGTAAATAACTTTATGTCCAAATACTTGTTCAGCATCAGCACTTAATTTATTCAATAAATCCATAGCTGTATTTTGTTTGTATGGGTTAAATAAATTTGCTTTATCTTGATCATTCATTTGAGGTAAAGTTGAACCAGCACCTGTTGTATCACAAGCACCTCCTGAATTTGATATACCACCACCAACTCCAGTTCCTGAACCATTTGTATTATTAGCTGGTACAAAATTACCACTAGCATCAGTATATCCGGTTAGATTAGACTGACAACATTCTCTAATACCATATAAATTAGTTTTGAAGTAATCTTTACTAACATTTTGAAAGTCACCAATAATATTAATATCTTGTATTCCTACAGTAGATGATGTATTATTAGTAATAGAGTATTCAATTTGAAAAAATCTAATTGGGTTAATTCTAGTTGTAGTTATATTTTCTTTTGTGAATGGTTCCCAATTAGACCAGGTTCTTGAATTATCTTGAGAGAATCTATATTTAATATCAACACCTGTAAGACTTGTCGGTGCTATTACTTCTACATCAGTTATACCAAATACTTTATAAATAAAAGGTGCTGACCAAATTGTATTTTCACCTGGTGCTAAATTAACAGTACTAATACCGTCGCCCGCACTTTCAAACATTGTTCTTTCTAAAGTACCATTAATTGAATATTCTAATATTCTAATAGCACCAACTTGAGAAGAACCACCTCTAACCCATTTAATATCTAAGTATAAAGGATCTCTTGGATCAACTGTAGGAAAGTTATCAATGTTTCTTTTAAGGTCTAACCAGTCAGTCCAAGCATTACCGTCTCTAGAAATACGATAATAATTTTTTAAGAATCTTGTATCTGTTAAACCTAAAGTATCATATTTAAAATTGGTTAACTGACTAATATTTTGTAAATTTACAAAACTAATTATGTATTCAGATCCAACTGTATTAAAATATGGAGTAGCATCAACAGCGTTTGCTGATGCGTTTATATCAAACTTATCCGATATAAGAAGAGTACCATTTTCTAAATTTGAAACTATTTGTTGAGACATAACTTATATATTAAAAAAGTAATTTCAGATATTATTTAAATTAATTCTTAATAAATTTGGATATTGTGGATAACCTCCGTATATTTGTATATAAGTAGAAAAAAACTATAGACAAGATGAACATTAAAGATAAATTTCTAGAACTAACAAGTAGAACATACCCTCACGGAACTGAGGAAGATGTTTTCCCTTTGTTAAATTCAGAATTACAAAAAGACGAGTTTGGTAACTTATTTATCAAGATTGGTGAGAGTGATGTAATGTTTACTTCTCACTTAGATACAGCCACTTCAGCACTTACTCAAGTTAATCACGTTTTTGACGGTAACATTATTAAGACTGATGGTAAATCAATTTTAGGAGCAGATGATAAAGCTGGTGTAACAATTATGCTTTATATGATTGAAAACAAAATACCAGGACTTTACTACTTTTTCTTAGGTGAAGAAGTTGGTTGTGTTGGTTCAAGAAAGGTTGCCAATGTTCAAAAAGACCAAAAGATTGAAGGTATCAACAAAGTAATTTCATTTGACCGTAGAGGTAATGATTCGGTTATTACTTTCCAATCTTCTCAAAGATGTTGTTCAGATACTTTTGGTGAGGCTTTATCAAAACAATTAAACTTGGCTGATGATTCTTTCTCATACAAAAATGACCCAACTGGTATCTTAACTGACTCTGTTCAATTTATTAAAATCTACTCTGAGTGTACTAATATCTCTGTAGGTTACCGTTCAGAACACACATTTTCAGAACAACAAGACATTGAACACTTAACTAAATTGGCTGAGGCTTGTTTATTAGTTGATTGGAATGGCTTACCTGTTGATAGAGATCCTTCTAAAACTGAATACAAATCATATAGTGGTTATGGATACGGATGGGATGAATGGGATGATTACTACTCAGGTGGTGTAGGCGCATCAAGATGGAATAATAACATCACTAAAAAATATGAGCCTAGAACTGATAAAGTTTGGTTCCACGATAAAAAATACAACTACGTTTCTAATGTAGAGATTGATTCTTTAACTAAGAAAGTTGTATCAGTTGACTTATGTAAAGAACGTGTTGATTATGAATCAATGATTATTAATAACTTATTAAAATCTTTAGATTTACAATACGACTCTTGTGAGTGGGATGGTTTCAAATTGAAAGTTGATTATAAACAAGATGCGGGTAACCACACAACAGAGTGTAATCGTAATGACTTGTTAGAGTACTTACCAGAATTGGATTACTCAAAAGGTGACGACTTAGGTTCTGATAGTTTAGATAACTATTACAACACAGTTGCTTATCAACAAGAACAAAAAGATAAAAGAAGTGAAAACTTATACGATGGATACGCTTCTGATTTAGAGTTTGACTAATATGAGCCGGGAAACCGGCTCTTTTAATATAGAGAGTATGTTTACATTTCTTAAAAGAAGAAGATTAAAAAGAAGAATATTTAATGAGTTTGAAAAAGCTCAAAAAGAAAAGAATTATGAAATGATTAATATCTTAGGTAAAAGATATTTAAAATTAAAATAATATGAAAACTTTAGCCATTTATGCCGGTTCTTTTAATCCCTTTCACATCGGACATCTTAACATAGTTGAGAAAGCTGAAAGGATATTTGGCGAAGGAAATGTTTTAATTGCTATTGGAGTTAATCCAGAGAAAGCAAATGGTGGTGATGCCTTATCAAGATCATTAGAAATATCAGATAAGATTGGAAGAAGTGTAGAAGTTTACACTACTTTCTTACACGAACTTATTGAGAAAAAAGAATCAGAAGGTTATAAAGTTGTTTTAGTCCGTGGTCTAAGAAACGGTGACGACTTGGCTTATGAAGATAACCAATTAAAATTCATTAATGATTTCAAAAAAGATATTGATGTTGTTTTCTTTCGTTGTGATGAAGAATTTCAACATATCAGTTCTTCTGCTATTAGAAATCTACAATCATTCAGACCAGGCTCTGGTGATAAATATTTAATATGAGAGATATTGAAGGAAGATTTTTATCATCTGATGTAGTTGAAGCTGTAAATTCTTTTCTTTTAGAAAAGGGATGTAAAACTGTTGATGGCATTCCTAATATAACTAATATACATTTAACTGAAGGATTCTATAAAACAGAATTTTCTGAACCGAATAAAGAAGATATTGGATATATTGAGATACCAGATTATTGGGTAAAATCATTTATAAGAAATAAAAAAATAAATAAGATAATTGAATAAAGAAGTTGAAATATTAAAGATAGGATCTATTATACCAACTGAAGGTAGAGATACTATTATGGTTGTTTATAATGCTGGTCCTATTTTTGACCACTATGTCACAATTCTAAAAGAAAAATGTGGTGATGAATATAAATATCTAAAAACTCAACAATCTATTGTTGGAACACCAAGTGATCGTCCTGATAGATTTTCTAGATTTGATAAACCATCAAACACATTAAAAGGAATACAAAATAAAGAACCAAAGATAGGTGAGTCTTATGGTGTAGTAAATTGGTACACATCAACTGTTAATAAAATAATAGATGATAATATTCTAATTACAAGAAATTCAGTTTATGCTATTCATGATGTTCCTAAATTAAGAGATAAAATATTAAATGATTTAGGTATAAACTAATTTCATATTCAATATATAACAAGTGGTAATAATACCAAAAAATAAAAATAAACAAGAATAAAAGAATGAAAACAGGAACAGTAAAGTTCTACAATGAAGCTAAAGGATTTGGTTTCATCACAGACGAGAACGGAACAGATGTGTTTGTACACGCTACAGGATTAATTGATGAAATTAAAGAAAAAGATTCAGTTAGCTTTGAAGTAACAGAAGGTAAAAAAGGATTAAACGCAGTTAACGTATCAGTTAACGCTTAATATATTTTTAGTACTAAAGAATTAAAGCCCTTAGATTTTTATCTGAGGGTTTTTTGTTTTAAAAATTAATATATAATCTATGAAATATTTACAATCAATAAATGAATATCAAAGAACCGTAGGATTCAGATATTCTGAACCAAAAGAATCTTATAATATTGACATATTATTAAGAGGTGAAGATATCACTGAAGATAAAATAATCTTAGGTTTATCTAAAGTTAGCGAGTTGTTTTACGATCAAGAGTCTGTTGAAGTTAATATTCTTGATGAAGGAACTGTTGCTGAATTAGAAGATGGTGCTGTTGAAATAGATGCTGTTGCTCATTTTAACATTACTGTTTATAATGAAAGAGAAATACTTACTATAGTTGAAGAACTAGGTAGAAAATTAACACCTTTTAATATTGAAATATTAGATTTCAAATCAAAAGAAAATTTCAAATAAAAATAAAAAATATTTGACAAATTAAAACTTTGTTGTATATTTGTATAAAATAAGAACAAAAGGAAGAAATCCTTTTTAATATATACTGAAATGAAAAACTTAAACTTAAATATCGTTAACCCGCAACCGCAAGTTGTAATCGATCAGGATCCTGGTTCGAAAGAGGCTAACTATGTAGTTTTAGGTTAAGAATATATTACCTATGAAACATTACCCAGTTAGTCGAAAGATTAACTGGGTTTTTTGTTTTATATAAAAAACGGGAAGTGACTAAGGTTTAAGCACGGGGGCTCTGGAGGCTTCAGTTAGTCGGTTCGATTCCGACCTTCCCGACAAAAATGGTCTAGTGGTGAAGTGGCTATCATATCTGCCTGTCACGCAGAAGTAGAGGGATCGAAACCCTTCTAGACCGCAACAAGTAGCCTTTGAGGCAAAAGATACTCTTTAGAGAATAGAGTAAAAGAATTCTCAAAAACGGTCCCGTGGTTGAATGGTTTACAATACCACCCTGTCACGGTGCGAGGTGCGGGTTCGAATCCCGTCGGGACCGCTAAAATACGAGATGTTGGGGAGTCCGGTTACCCCGCCTGCTTTGGGAGCAGGAGAACTCGCAGGTTCGAATCCTGCCATCTCGACAAAGAAACAAAATATTAATAAATAGAATTATGACAACAACATCACAATACCAACAACAACAACAAATTAATCGAACAGATTGATAACGGTATCGTATTGTTAAAACTTTACAAACCCTATTCAATCTGATTGAGTAGGGTTTTTTTATTGTCTTATAGTGTAATGGCAACACAGAAGATTTTGACTCTTCTATTCTAGGTTCGAGTCCTAGTAAGACAACAACATTTTGCTCCATAGTATATGGGTGATCATATCTGTCTTTGAAACAGATGAGCTTGGTTCGAGTCCAAGTGGAGCAACAAAAATGTCTCGTAGTGTAACGGCAGCACAGAAGATTTTGACTCTTCTAGTCTAGGTTCGAATCCTAGCGAGACAACTAAAAAATATAAAAATTATGAATTTCATTGAAGATAAAATATTAGACAAAAACAATCTTGATAAACTAACATTAAGATTTCCACCAGAGCCAAATGGTTATCTCCATATTGGTCACGCTAAATCCATTATACTAAATTTCGGATTAGCTGAAAAGTATAATAGACCTTGTAATCTAAGATTTGATGATACAAATCCAACTACTGAAGATACTCACTATGTAGAGTCAATTATAAAAGATATAGAATGGCTTGGCTACAAACCAGCTAATATTTTCTATACATCTGATTACTTTGAATTTCTTTATAATTGTGCCGTTACTTTAATTAAAAAAGGCTTAGCTTATGTTGATGATTCAACATCTGAAGAAATTGCTTTAATGAAAGGAACTCCAACTTCAGTTGGTAAAGACTCACCTTACAAGTCTAGATCAGTAGAAGAAAACTTAGACTTATTTAATAGAATGAGATTAGGTGAATTCTCTGAAGGTTCTAAAATATTGAGAGCTAATATTGATATGACTTCACCAAATATGATTTTAAGAGATCCAGTTATTTATAGAATAATCTCTAAGTCACATCACAGAACTGGTGATACTTGGAAGATTTATCCAATGTATGACTTTGCTCATCCTTTATCTGATTATAAAGAAGGTATCACTGATTCACTTTGTACTTTAGAATTTGAAGTTCATAGACCTTTATATATGTGGGTGTTAGAAAATTGTGATTTAGAAAATTCATTACCAGAAGAAACTGAGTTTGCTCGTTTGAACATTGACTATACAGTTATGTCAAAGAGAAAGTTAAAAAGACTTGTAGAAGAATCTTATGTTACGGGTTGGGATGATCCAAGAATGCCAACTATTTCTGGATTAAGAAGAAGAGGTTTTACACCAAATGCTATTAAAGATTTTTGTGATAGAATTTCTGTTACTAGAAAAGAGTCTGTTGTTTCTTACTTACTTTTAGAAGAATGTTTAAGAACTGATTTGAATGTAGTTGCTAATAGATTAATGGGAGTCATGGAGCCAGTTAAGTTAGTTATTACAAATTGGGATATGGGAACTGAAATGGTTGAGGTTGAAAACAATCCTGGTGATGAAAGTGCTGGAGTGAGAATGATTCCTTTTAGTGGTGAATTATTTATTGAGGCGGAAGATTTCAGAGAAGAAGCCAATAACAAATTCCACAGATTAAAATTAGGTGGTGAAGTAAGATTAAAAGGTGCTTATGTTATTAAGGCTAATGAAGTTATAAAGAATGAATTAGGAGAAATTATTGAGATTAGGTGTACTTATGATCCTTTAACAAGATCGGGTATGACTTTTGAAAGAAAAATTAAAGGAACTATTCACTGGGTATCTGCTGAACACGGAGTTAGAGTTAGAGTAAATGAATATGAAAGATTATTTAATGATGAATCACCAGATAAAAATGAAGATGATTTTATCAATTATATTAACCCAGGTTCACTTATAATTAATGATAAGGCAATCTTTGAGCCTCACGTTTTAAACGTCAAGGAGCCAGTTCAAATGATGAGAAAAGGGTATTATATTTTAGATACTGATGGTAAAAGTTTCAATAAAACGGTAAGTTTGAAAGAAGGGTGGGTAGGTTAAGCTACCTCCCATCTTCCATCAGATAAAAATTTGAAAGAGCCGATAAACTCAAATTTTTTCCATTGTTCCGGAGATATTAAAGAAAGGAATTCTTCATTGGATTCCTTTTTATATAAGTGATAAATTTCACCAGAGATTGGTGTAAAGTTATGCGTAGCCATATAAAGTCTTTCATTCATTTTAATTTCTGACATTAGCTTTTCATACTCTTTCGTCATTTCTTCAAATTTTGACGAATAGTATTTTTTTATCTTAGAAGTTTTTTCAATTTTAAATAGACTAATATTATCTGGCTCAAATTTTGGTGCGCCAATTTCCGTTGGATAAGTCTTACTCATTCGATTTTCTACAAAACTATCAGGTCTTTTCTTTTTTTCCATACAATTATATTTATAATATTAATAATGTTTATAAAGGATATCATGATGTTTCATGAATTTAAATTTCCTAAATCAAAAAAATTTTATTATATTTGTGAATATATAATCTATGTACTGCGTTTACAAAATTAAATTTACTAAGTCGCCATTTGACTTAAATGAGGACTATGACAGACTTTCTGACATAGATAAGGAGAAGATTGCTGATATGAATGCGGATTCTTTTTTTGATTATGAAGAAGATGGAGTTTATACATTTTTTACTATAGCTGAACCAATAGAAGTTAAAAGATATTTAGGTGTACTTTCAGAAAATTTAGTTAAATTTGAACTAACTGATTTATCTAAAGATATATTAAAGTCAAATTTTGATTTAAACTTAGAATTAGGTCCTAAAGTGAATCCAATTGATTCAATGAAATTTTCATTTTTTATTGATGATTTAGATGATTGGATATACAACAATTTAGATATTGACACTATATTAGATAGAATAAGTCAAGTGGGTTTAGACTCACTTACTAAAGTAGAAAAAGAATTTCTTAACAATAATTATAACGTATGAAAAAATTAAAAGAATTAAGAGCTAAATTTATTATGAGTTGGGCTCAACCAATGGCTGACTTCTTAATCCAAAGATTAGAAACATCAGCAGACAATCAAGAATTTGAAACCTGGTTTAATATGGCACTCTATTTAGACCTTTATTGTACAAACAAAGGAGTGTACTTAAATTAAAAAATGAATCTTTTTTTAGACGATATCAGAATTCCAGGAATGGCTCATAACGCAGTTAAGGGCTTAGGCTTGGATTATTTACCAACTGATAAGTGGGTGATTGCTCGTGACTATTTTGAATTTGTTGAAATTGTTAATAAACATTTCAATGAAATTGAATTAGTTTCATTTGACCACGATTTGGCTTGTGTAGATAAAGATGGTAAAGAGTGGACTGGCAAAGATGCGGCTGATTATTTAATCAACTATTGTTTAGACCATGTAAAACACTTTCCAGATTGGTATGCTCATACTGATAATACTTCTGGTCGTCAAAATATAATTGGTGCTATTAATGGATATTTGAAAGTTATTGAAGGAAAAGACCTTTCAGACTTTAGATATTATCACAACGGAATTGTTAACGGTAAATTTGTATAAATGGTATTTAAAATGAATTTCATTACAAGACATTTAATTGAAAAGATTGGAGAAGAACTTAAAAAGAAACAAGCTACTCTTAAACACGAACATTTTTATTACTTTGATGAACCAATAAAGGATAAGAAAAAGACTATTGATAGAGTTAATAGATGGAATCCTTTTGTTAAAGATGAGATTCTACCAACAACTTGGTATGCCTTAGAGGGTTCTTCTTTAAGAGAACTTTATATGAAATTAAAATATAACCAGTTTTACATCTATAAGAAATTAGATGATGGTAAAAGCTACAAAACAAGAATTAAAAACAAATGATAGTTGGAGTAAGTTTTAAGTATCACACTAATTACGATTATGACGCTCACAGAGATTGTGGAGCTCACGGTTGTAATGAGGAAGGTATTTGCCGTTGTGAGACCTTAGAAAATGCTCATGTTGTAACAGTTGACATACCTTCAATAGGTAACGAAATATATAACTCTATTTTTGATAACTCTTTATCTTCAAAAAGAAACTCTGCTATTAATTCTATATTAGGTGGTGTTTCAAAAGAAATTGATATTTATACCATTGATAGAATTTTAAGAATCAATAAGGCATACGAACCATCAAACTGGGAAGTTCAAGTCTGTGGTGGATACTATGGTCAAGAAATTGATGATGTTTTATTAGAAAACTCTGTTGCTCAAAAAATTGAAGACCAAATTAATGAAGCTCTTTCAATAATTGATTTAACATCAAGAATTGAATATCTTTTAATGTTGGAGTATGGTAACATTTTACCTGCTTTACAAGGTCGTCAATATTCATTAGAAACTGTTGAAAGAGATAGTATTATTTTTGGATCAGATGAGCATTATAGAAAAGTGAATACAAAAAATCTTGACCATTATTCTGATAAGAATTATGATGGTATTAGAGGTATTGCTTTAGTTAAAGATGGTAAGTTTAGATTGATTGATGGTTATCACCGTTCATCAACATCAGAGAATATAAAGATTCAACTTTTAATCGCAAGATAATGATTAACTTTTTTCAAGAAGGAAGTAACATCGGATTTTCCATAAATGGATGGTCCGGTGTTTTTCTTCTTCTTTATATACTCATTGAGTTTTCTTTCATTACTATTTCAAAATCATTTCTTATACATAAGATATTTATTACTTTAAGAGTTTTTACACAATTAAAAAATAAAATGCCTAAACATTGGCACATTAGTAAAATTAATTTAATTACTATAAATAGAAAGTCACATAATCTTTATGAGTGTTATGTTAAAGTAAATTCTAAATATACAGATTTATGGACTAATGATTATATTGAAGTTAATAAATGGGGTGCTATTATTAAAACAGAACTCTTCTATAAAATGAAATCTTATGATAATAATTTTTCGGATAAAGTTAAACAATATAATCGTGATAAAGCTTTAGAACAAATTGGAATTTAGTTCCAAGTTTCTTCTTCTAAATTTTCTACTCTATCCTGACAAAGAGCTCTATTCATAGAAACTTTATCTCTATACTCTTGTTCTTCATCACCTTTGAATTGAAGTTGTAACTGACCTTTATTATTTAGAACATCATCATATCTGTTAATTAACTTAGGTAATCTTTCTAAAAGAATATCTGTATATTCAGAAATAGTTTCTGTGTAAGTAAACCAATCAATTATTCTAATTTCGGATTCAATAATATTATATCCTAATCCTAAAGAATCTACTTTACTTAAATATTCAACTCCTGTTATATCAACAGCATTATCTCTTGGTTCAATTTTGTAAGTAGTAATAGAAAACTGTTTAGGAATATAATTACCTTTATAATCAACAACTAATAATTTTTGGCTAATGTAACTGTATTCTCTCCAGTCTTTAAATTTATCAGAAATTTTATCAAACCAGAACCAATCAGTGTCTATTTCAGTAATATCTCTATCACCTTCATACATATATTGATCATCTGAACTTGGAACATCACCATCTCCAAAAATTTCATCAACTACTTTTACAGCAGTTTCGCTCCATAAAGTTCTATTTTCAATTTCAGAATAAACACCATCATCTATGTGGAAGTATTCATCGTGGTCCTCATCAAAGAATACATCATCATAATCTTCTGGATACCAACCTCTTCTTCTACTATAACCTCTACGAACTTCAACAGCTCTATCTCTAATTAAATAATCACTAAGTGGCTCAGACCAAACAGCATCATCATCATCAATTCTTCTATCATACCATTCAGAATAAACACCACCTTCAACTTCGGCATATCCACCACCAGTATCTTCTAAAATATATTGACCTTCATATTCTTGATCTTGATTATCATCATTATAAAGAATACCATTACTAACATCATACCTTCTAAAAGTATCCATATAAGGATATCTGTTGTAATCTTTATCTTTTACTTTAACAGTCATTTGAACATTTTTATCTTCACCGTTAATGTTAACAGTTCCAAAACTGTGATGATTATTATATGATTTATAAGTCCAACCTTTACCAATAGCATAGTTTCTAAATTTCTGAACATCAGATTCTTTAATAGTATATTGTCTATCCATAAAGTATTCTGGAGCACCTTCAATATCTGTTCTTCCAGTTTTAATACTATTTAATTTCCAAACAAGTGCTCTACCTATAATCTTATCATCTTCTTTAAGAATTAACATTTTACAAACATCTTGGTTCTGAGTATAGATTCCAAATAGATTTCTTTTTTGAGCCATACAAGAATTACCAAGTGTTCCAGAGTTTTCTTTATAGTTTTCAGATTTATACCAAAACTCAATATCATCACCTTCAACTAAATCAAAATGTTCTCCAGCTTTTTCTAATGAAGCTTTGAATGAGTTAACAAATTCTTCAACTTCTTTAGAACTATATTTACCGGGAAATAGTTTATTAACAAATCTACCTAAACCAACTTCATTTCTTGATTTAGTAAATACACCTGTACCTCTTGATTGAGTTTCAATATCTAATTCATGTAACTCATTTGAATAATCTACAAAGTCAGGCATTGATTCGGTTTCAATATTATCAGCCCACTCTAAATTAGGATATCTAGCAGCAATTAAAGGTTTAGCATTTCTCATTGTTATAAAAGAAAAATAACCTTCTTTACCTAAATCAATAAAAGTCATATCTGGTTTCACATCAGTTCCTTCTGAACCTAATAACTCAGAAGCAATATCATTAGACTTTATTCTACTTAAAGCTTTTCTAACATTAGGCGAATAGTATAAGAAAGACTCGTTGATAGCCTTTTCTAATAATAAATCTAATGCGAAACTATTATACTTTGAAATCATATACACTATATATTAATTTTATATTGGTAAATTAATAAATAAATCATATCTTTGTAAGACGAAAAATTATACACAATTAATGGCGACTATAAAAAAGTTTAATCAATTCAATACATCTGAGTGGATAGGACCTTTGAAAGTTCTTGATATTAAAGAAAATACAGTTTATACCAATTTTGGTAACTTCTTCAATAAATCAGAAAATAAACTAACAGTAGGATATTCTTATATTCTAAGAGTTATTGGTAATGATATTGTTGATACAGGAATGTCTTGTGTTGACTTAGTTGTTCTTGTTGATACTGATTCAAACTATAAAGTTCTTTCTATTAAAAGAGGTCGACCTCCATTTGTTGGTATGTGGGCTAATCCAGGTGGAAACATTGATGAAGGTGAAAAACCTTTAGATGCTGCTGTTCGTGAATTAGAAGAAGAAACTAATTTAGTAATTGACCCAGGTCATTTTTACTATGTAGGTGCTTTTGATAAACCTTATCGTGATCCACGAAATAAAAATTGTGTTAGTCATGCTTTCGCTATTGTTTTAGATGAAATGCCAGTTGTTAAAGCCGGTGATGATGCTACAGAATGTACTTGGAATGATGTAAGTTATGACGGTAATGTAACCGTTGATATGGCATTTGACCACTCAGAAATAATTAAAAAATCAATTCAATTAATATGAATCTTAAATACTTAAAAGAACCATTTGTTATTATCCTTATCGGACCACCTTTATCTGGTAAAACAACTTGGATTAGAGAAAACTTTCCAACGACTGAAGTAATTAGTCGTGATGAAACTGTTATGGAAGTTTATGGCTCAAGAAACTATACTGAAGCATTTAACAGTGTAGATCAAAAAGAAGTTGATAGAGTTTTAACTCAAAAGTTTTTAGATGCTAATGCGGCTAAAAAGAATGTGATTGTTGATATGACACACATGGCTTCTAAACGTAGAAAGCAAAACCTAAACTATTTCTCTAACGACTACTATAAGTTAGGTGTTATTTTTCCTATTTTATCAGATGATGAATATGTAAGACGTAACCAAAAAAGAATTGAAGAAGAAAATAAAGACCTTCCTATGAGAATTGTAAAGTCTATGATTTCTTCTTACCAACCAATAACACCTGATGAAGGTTTTAACAAAGTAATCACATTAAAATAAAATATATGAATACATTTAACGATTTAGTAGAAGCTGTTCAAGCGTCTGGAAAAAAATTTACTGAGATTAGCAAAGATTCTATTCTTGCTTTTCTTGAAAGACAAGGTGAGCCAAGAAATACTTGGGAATCAACTTATCAAAAATTAGGTGATATGTTTAATCCTAATAAGAAAAGTTCATCTGGTTTTGGTGGAAGCTCATTAAAAGAGGATAGATCACATAAATCAGCTGTTGTTGATTATACCGACAACTCGCATAATGATGTAAAAGTAAGACAACCAAGAAAATCAATTTTCTCGGAGATAAAAAAAGTGGCGGGTTAATGAGGTCTTTAGTTACTGGTGGTTTAGGATTTGTTGGATCTAATTTGGTAGATATATTAATTAACTCAGGTGATGAAGTTTTTATATTAGACGACTTATCATCTGAGTCTTCATTTATTGAAAACCAAAATGAAAAAGCAAATTTGATTATTGGTAAAGTTGAAGATATCAATAAGTATTTTGTTGGTTATAAATTTGATAGAATATTTCACTTAGCCGCAAAAGCAAGAATACAACCATCTTTTGATAATCCAAGAGAATACTTTAGTTCAAATTCTTTAGGCACTTCTGAGGTTATGGAGTTTACCAGATTATCTAACTCTGGTATAGTTGTTTATGCCACCACTTCTTCTAAAAATCATGGTGATTATATTAGTCCTTATACTTACTATAAAGTTGTTGGTGAAGGTATCTTAAAAACATATGCTAATTGTTTTGATATGAATTGCGCAATGGCTACATTTTATAATGTTTATGGTCCAAGAGAACCAAGAATTGGTGAGTGGGCTACAGTTGTTGCTAAATTTGGTAGACAGTTTGAAGAAGGTGATCAATTAACAGTTGTTGGTGATGGTTTACAATCTCGTGACTTCACTCACGTTGAAGATATTTGTAATGGTTTAATTAAGATAAGTGAAGGTAATTGGAGAGGTCAAAATTTTGACCTAGGTCGTGGTAATCCAATTTCTATTTTAGATGTTGCTAAAATGTGGACTGATAATGACTTATCAAAAATAACATTTGTACCTTTAAGAAAAAATGAAGGTCAGCACACAGAGTCTGAATGGATGAAAACATACTCTTTAATTAAATGGAGAGCTGAAAAAGACCTTTCAGATTATATAAAATTTTGTAAAATTTTGAATTTACAATAGTTTTTCATATCTTTGAGATATAAATGAAATATATATGACAAACTTTATTTCTACATATTCATTAGACCCAAGTAAAATCAACAAACCTGTTGATTTTGACTGTAAAAAATCCGATGAATGGGAAGAATTAATATGTGAAAATGAAGGTCACTTTAGCAGAGAATGTGAGTTTATGATATTTGAAGTGGATGGTTTAGATTTAGTAATAACCTACGATTTATCAGTATCCGGTAGAATAGAATACGATCCTGGTGATTATTACACTCCACCATATTCAGATTGTGAAATCACTTACGAAGATATTGATGTAACTGAAGTTACATTGGATGATTATAACATTGAGTTGACAAAAGAACTCAAATCGTTATTTTCAGAAGTGATTAAAAAAAATTTATAATATGGCAAAAGTTTACTTTGACAAAGAAAAGTACGGTATGTGGGTAGTTGAAAATTTAGAAGATTACTACAGTTTCAAAGCCGTTAATTTTGAAACAAATGAAGAATCAAATCACATTTTATCTTGGTCCAGAAATTATGATGAATCTGACATAAGTGAAAAAATTGATAGAGTCTATGATGTAGAAATAGATAAAGAGAAATACTATTTTCTATTTACTAAAAATAGTAATGGTTGGGATGTTGTTTCTGAAGACTCTATGAGATTAGAAAAGCTTCTAAGAGAAACTAATTTATTTTTTACTGGAGAACCTATTGTTTAATTGATTATTTTAATTATCTTTGTACTATGAAAGTAAGTTTTGATTTTGATGGTACCTTATCTAGAAAGGATGTTCAAAAGTTTGCCAAATATTTGGTGAATGAAGGATACGAAGTTTGGATTGTTACCTCTCGTTTTAGTGATGAAGCCGCTAAAGAAAAAAAATGGCATTGGATAGAAGGACAAAATCAAAAACTATTTGATGTTGCTAAAGAATGTGGTATCAAAAAAGAAAATATCCAATTTACTTGTATGGAGTCTAAGTCTTACTTTTTATCAGGTAAGGAATTTATTTTTCATATAGATGATGATGATATTGAACTAATGGATATTCTTGATAATAATAGATATACAGGTGATAATTGTTTTCCTGTTAATGTAGAACATTTTGAATGGAAAGAAACTTGTCAAAATATTTTGAAAAAAAGTTTGGAGAATTAAAAAATTGTTGTATCTTTGTATAACAAAAGAGATAATTAAAGATTAAGATACCTAAACGGTGAGGGAAATTAAAAGTAAAGCACGAAGCTTGAGCCCAAATAGGAGGCGGTCACCGTCCGAAAAATGAGGAAGTAACAAAGTGGTCAAATGTGGTTGTGTCGTAACACAGCTGGCTTTTAAGTCTTCGGAGGTTCGAATCCTACCCTTCCTCACAAAATTTGCGATTTTTTTACAACTTTTAAAAATCGTAAAGTATAAACTAAAGAGTTTTCGTAGTGGTTAACTCTTAATCCTCTTAACGGAGGGGTCTGTTTTAACAGGGTGGATACCCAACTCCACACAAAGTTTTCGTAGTGGTTAACTACCCTTTAATTAGGGGGTCTGTCTCAGACAGTGTGGGTACCAAAACCCACTCTACTTAAAAAGAGTTTTCGTAGTGGTTAACTCTTAATTCCTCTTAACGGAGGGGTCTACCTTGAAGTAGGGTGGGTACTGAACCCCACACTAACCCAACTTATTAATGAATTCAGAAATCTACGCGGCTATTGCCACACCTGTAGTTCTATTGTCTACTCTAGCAATAGTAATGTACAAGGAGAAGAAAAAAATGAAAAAATAGAGAAAATTCGATCCTATCAAATGATAGGATTTTTTTTTGATATTTAATAAAAAAATCATATCTTTGCTGTTATAAAAAATATAATCTAAAACAATTTATATTAATGAAATTAGAAATCGAACGCAAATTTTTGTTAAAAGCAATGCCTGATATTAAACCTACAGAGGTTATTAAAATTGATCAGTATTACTTTAAAAATTCAAATGGTGTCTGGGAAAGAGCCAGGTCTTGGTATTCTAATACTAATGGTAAATCGTATATTCATACTGTAAAGAAAAGCGTTTCAAAGGGTGTTAACCTTGAAGATGAAAAGTTTCTAACCGAAAAAGAATTTCAAGATTTTAAATCACATTGTTTATTATCTACAACTGAATCAAGATTCATAACTAAAGAAAGATGGATTTATCCTGATGGTGATTTATATTGGGAAGTAGATATGTTTAATAGTGGTCACCACCTTATTGTGGCTGAAATTGAAATTCCTACAAAAAATCATAAAGTAAACATTCCTAAGTTTATAGAAGATAAACTTTTACTCGAAGTAACTGGATTAAAACAATTCAGTAATAGAAACCTTTCTAATAAAATTTAATATAAAAAATATGAGTAATAAATTAGAATTGAGAATGTACGGTCTTGTACCTTATAATATCTCACCTATTCAACAAGCAATTCAATTTGGACACGCTGTTGTTGAATATGGTCAAAAATCAAAGGATAGAACACAACAAGAAATCATATACAATGATTGGGCTGATAATTGGAAAACATTTATTATCTTAAATGGTGGTACAACAAATCATAAAACTTCTTTAGAAGATGGATTACCATTGGGTAGTCTTAACAATCACTTGCTTACTTTATTGGATAATGGAGTTAGTTTTGCTCAATTTAGTGAACCAGACTTAGGTGACCAACTTACAGCTGTTGTTTTTATTGTTGATGAAAGAGTTTTTAATAAAAAGAAATACCCTGACTTTGAAGATTGGGTTATTGATAATTATGGTGATTTAATTTTAGGTGATGGTAGTGCTTATCAAATTGCTAGAAGAATTAAAGAGTCAAAATCAAAAGAAGATCAAAAGGTTTATCAAGAATGGATTAAACTTATAGGTGGTGAAAAGAACGCTTTTTTGAGAGACTTCTTAAAAAACTTTAGATTGGCATAATGAAAGAATCTTGGATTAAGATTAATAACGAAACATTCTTTATAAAAGAAATGATGATTCAACTAAGTATTGGATCACATGCTTCTTTACAATTATCATTCGATATTAAAAAATATCCAAAATACTCAGATATCTTTTTTAATAAGTATGAAAATAAAGAGAAATTTAATATAGTTGGTAAAGAGTTCGAGGCAAAAGGAACAATAATTAAAACAATTGATACAGATAAGAATACAATGAATACTTCTTTAAGATGTGATTTATTAAATCATAAAGACATTTCAGAACGAAGAGAAGAAATTATTGATGTTGTACTAAACAACGAACAAAATAATAATATAAAATAAACAAGTAAATTAGAAAATATGAAGAATACTAAGAACAACATCGAAGGCAGAGATTATGTGTCACCTGACATTAAAGCCGCTATTGACGATGATGATGATGATAGTCCTTCCTTTAATTCTAGTTCAAGAAAACCAGACTCTAAGTCTAAAACTCCTGTACTAGACACTTATAGCCGTGACCTAACTAAAATGGCTGAAGAAGGAAAACTTGATGCTATCATCGGTCGTGAAAAAGAGATTGAGAGAGTTTCTCAAATTCTTTCTCGTAGAAAGAAAAACAATCCAATCTTAATTGGTGAACCAGGTGTTGGTAAATCTTCAATTGCTGAAGGATTAGCACTAAGAATTATTCAAAGAAAAGTAAGCCGTATTCTTTTTAACAAAAGAATCGTAATGCTTGACTTAGCTTCTATGGTGGCTGGTACAAAGTATCGTGGTCAGTTTGAAGAACGTATCAAAGCGCTAATGGCTGAAATGGAGAAAGAACCAGATGTAATCCTTTTCATTGATGAAATCCACACTATTATCGGTGCTGGTGGTGCTTCTGGTTCATTAGATGCTTCTAATATGTTCAAACCAGCTTTAGCTCGTGGTGAAATCCAAATCATCGGAGCTACTACATTGGACGAATATCGTAAGCATATTGAGAAAGATGGTGCTTTGGAAAGACGTTTCCAAAAAGTAATTGTTGAGCCAGCTTCTGCTGAAGAAACAATTCAAATCATTGCTAACATTAAGGATAAGTATGAATCACATCACAATGTAGTTTACACTGAAGAAGCAATCAAAGCTTGTGTTGATTTAACTGATCGTTATGTTACTGATCGTTTCTTACCAGACAAAGCTATTGATGCTTTAGATGAGGCTGGGTCTCGTGTTCACATTTCAAACATTGTCGTTCCTAAAGTCATTACTGACATTGAGAATAAGATTGGAGAAATTAAAGAGAAAAAGAATCAAGTTATTCGTTCTCAAAAATACGAAGAAGCCGCTAAGTTAAGAGACATTGAACGTCAACTTAATGAATCTTTAGAGTTAGAAAGAAAGAAATGGGAAGATGAATGTTCTAACAACAAACAAACAGTAACCGAAGACAACGTAGCAGAAGTTGTTTCGATGATGACTGGTATTCCTCTTCAAAAAGTATCTGAAAATGAAACTAATAAACTAGCAAAAATGCCAGATTCTATTATTGGTAAAGTTGTTGGTCAAGATGAAGCTGTTAAGAAAATTGTTAAAGCAATTCAAAGAGGTCGTGTTGGTTTGAAAGACCCAAACAAACCAATTGGTTCATTTATGTTCTTAGGGCCTACAGGTGTTGGTAAAACACAATTGGCTAAAGTTCTGGCTAAGTATCTATTTGACTCAGAAGATTCTTTAATTAGAATTGATATGTCAGAATACATGGAGAAGTTTGCTGTATCTCGTTTGATTGGTGCGCCTCCAGGATACGTTGGTCACGATGAAGGTGGACAATTAACTGAGAAAGTTAGACGTAAGCCTTACTCAGTAGTTCTTCTTGATGAGATTGAGAAAGCTCACCCAGAAGTGTTCAACTTGTTACTTCAAGTTCTTGACGATGGTCAGTTAACAGATTCTCTTGGTAGAAAAGTTAACTTTAAGAATACCATTATCATTATGACTTCTAACACTGGTTCACGTCAGTTGAAAGAATTTGGAACTGGAGTTGGTTTCAATACCAAAACTAGAGAGTCTAAAGGTCAACAAGAGTCAAATTCAGTTATTGATAAAGAGTTGAAGAAGAAATTCGCTCCTGAGTTCTTAAACCGTATTGATGATGTTGTAATGTTTAACTCACTTGTAAAAGAAGATATTAATAAAATTATTAGTATTGAATTAGAGAAGTTAGTTAGTCGTGTTCAAAAGATGGATTTTGAATTAGAAATTACTGAAGGTGCTACTGATTATATCGCTTCTCAAGGATTTGACCCAGAATATGGTGCTAGACCTTTGAAAAGAGCTATTCAGAAGTATGTTGAAGATGTTCTAACAGAAGAAATCATACAACAAAACCCTGAAAAGATGTCTAAGTTATTGTTAGATTACAATAAAGAAGACGACAAGATGGTTGTAGTAATTACTTCTCCACCAAAGAAGAAAGTTACTAGAAGAAAAAAAGATACTGACACTGAGTAAGTATTTGAAAAAGAGAGTTGAAAAACTCTCTTTTTTATTTTAAACAATTACTATATTAATCAATATAAACCAAATGGAACTTAATGCTAGAATTTTTGTTGCTGGTCATAATGGAATGGTTGGATCAGCAATAGTTAGAAAACTAAAAGAACTTGGTTATACAAATATTATTACCCTCGATAGAGATAGATTGAATTTGCTTAATCAAGTAGATGTACAATCATTCTTTAATATAAATTGCCCAGAATATGTTTTTGTTTGCGCTGCCAAAGTAGGTGGTATAAAAGCAAACAACGAAATGAAAGGTGATTTTATTTATGAGAATCTTATGATTCAATCAAATATTATTAAAAGCTCAAAAGATTTTAAGGTTAAGAAATTAATATTCTTAGGCTCATCTTGTATTTATCCTAAGATGTCACCTCAACCAATTAAAGAAGAGTATCTTCTAACTGGTCCGTTAGAACCAACAAATGATGCTTATGCTATTGCTAAGATTGCTGGTGTTAAAATGTGTCAAAGCTTTAACCAACAATATGGTACAAACTATATTTCTGTTATGCCTACAAATCTTTATGGTCCAAATGATAACTATGACTTGAATAACTCACATGTTTTACCAGCTATGATTCGTAAATTTCACGAAGCTAAATTAGAAGGTAAAGAGAAAGTTGAAATCTGGGGAACAGGAAAACCAATGAGAGAATTTCTTTATGTAGATGATTTAGCAGATGCTTGTGTTTATCTTATGAAAAATTATAATAGCAGTGAAGTAGTAAACATTGGCACTGGAGTAGATATAACAATAAAAGATTTAGCTCTAACAATAAAAGAAGTTGTTGGTTTTAGAGGTGATATTTATTTTAATACAGATATGCCAGATGGTACACCAAGAAAATTATTAGATGTTTCTAAGTTAAAAGATTTAGGTTGGGAATACAAAACCACTTTGAGAGAGGGGATAGAAAAAACATATAAAGATTATGTCAAATAAGAAAGCTTTTATAACGGGTATAACGGGACAAGATGGTTCTTATTTAGCCGAGTTATTACTTGAGAAAGGATATGAAGTACACGGTATTGTTAGAAGATCATCTACTATCAATACTGGTAGAATTAATCATATCTATAACAAAATTAAATTACACTATGGTGATATGACTGATTCACTTTGTCTTGATAGACTTATGAGTGAAATTAAACCAGATGAGATTTATCATCTAGCGGCACAGTCACATGTAAAAGTATCATTTGAATTACCAGAATATACTGGTCAAGTTGATGCTATGGGTACACTTAGATTTATTGAGGCTTATAGAAAGCATTGTCCTAATGCTAGATTCTATAATGCTTGTACATCAGAAATGTATGGTTTGGTTAAAGAAGTGCCTCAAACAGAAGTAACACCTTTTCATCCAAGAAGTCCTTATGGTGTTGCTAAATTATATTCATTCTGGATATGTAAAAACTACAGAGAAGCTTATGGTTTACATATTAGTAACGGTATTCTTTTTAATCACGAAGGTGAAAGAAGAGGTGAAACATTTGTTACTCGTAAAATCACTTTAGCATTAGGAGAGATTAAAAGATGTTTAGATAACGGTCAAGAATTTCCTAAATTAAGATTAGGTAATCTTTACTCTAAAAGAGATTGGGGTTATGCTAAAGACTTTGTTTATGGTATGTGGTTAATGATACAACAAGATACTCCAGATGATTATGTTCTTTCAACTAATGAAACACATACAATTAAAGAGTTTGTTGAATTGGCTTGTAAAGAATGTGGTTGGAATTTAACTTGGGAAGGTGAAGGAGAAAATGAGAAAGGCTTAGTAGATGGATTAGTTATAGTAGAATTAGATAAAAAGTATTTGAGACCGTCTGAGGTTGATTTACTTATTGGTGATTATACAAAAGCTAAAACTGTTTTAGGATGGGAACCTAAAGTTAAATTTGAAGAGTTAGTTAAAATCATGATGGAGCATGATATTAAAAATATAAATAGTATATGATACATATTTTATGGTGTACACTAAGACCTGCTCAGTTTCAACACGCACATACTGAGTGGATTAAAAGAGCCGATAATCCAGAAAACATACAAACTTATGTTGCTGTTAATTGGAAAGAACACGCTGACCAATTAAGAGATTACTTAAAGAAAAATTATCTAATAACAGTTAATACTAATAAGATTGGTGTTTGTTATCCTTCTTATCAGTTATCTTCTAACTTAGGGATTAAAATGGGTGTAGCAAATGATGGTGATATTGTTATTTTTGCTTCTGATGATTTTATGGCACCTCAAGGTTGGGACACTTATTTAATTAATAAGTTGAATAGTAAAGGAGATGTTGGTTTAATGGTTAGAGATGGTTATCAATTACCTGATTCATCTAATATGTTACATGCGGCTATTACAATTCCAATTATGACTTATGGTTGCTTGAAAAAGTTAAATATGACCATTTATCATCCTGCTTATAATCATATGTTTTCTGATTGTGAGTTATATAATAACTTAAAAGATTTAGGTTTATTATATGATGATAGAATAAATGATACTACAGTATTTGAACATTTACATTATGCTGCTGGTAAAAGAAATGCCGATCAGGCGGACCAAGCTTATAATGCTAAGTGGTCGGAAGATGAAGTAACTTGGAATAAAAGAAAATTATTACCAGTAGAAAAAAGAATAGAAATATAAAATGACAGACATTTTTATCAAAACATACCCAGGTGATTTTATTTGGTTGGAGTATTGTATCAAAAGTATTGAAAAATTTGTAACAGGCTTTAGAGACATTGTTATTGTTACAGATAGCGGAACTGAATTAAAAATTGATTCTAATCTTCCGATTAAAATCTTTTATGAAGATTTACCAAATGAAACACATCCTTGCCCAGTTGGTATTGGATATGCTTGGGCTCAAAGTGTGAAGTTAAATTGGACAAAGTACACAGATGCTGACTATATTCTTCAAATTGATAGTGATACTATGTTTACTAATAACATAGATATGTCTTATTATTATATTGATGGAAAAATTAAATGGTTTTACAGAGAATGGTCAGAATCAGGTGAAGGTGAGATTCATAGAGTTCCTACTGATTTCTTTATTAAAAGAGAATCTACAAGAGATCATATGCCTGCTCCAACTTGGTTTTTTTCTAGAAAAACTACAGAATTATTTCAAAACTGGGTTAATGAAAATTGGGGTGGTATTTGGAACTATTTAAATTCACATGCTAGACAATTATGGACTATGGATTTAGATTTCCAATCTAATCATATCGACACTCACAAAGGTTGGGGTTCTTGTGAATACCATATGTATGGTAATTTTATAGAATTTTTCTATCCAGAAGAATATCAATTTGTTCATATTAGTCAATATGGTGTTCCGATTAGACAATCTTGGTCTTGGGGTGGATTAAAAGAAGATGAAATTAAATTTAGAGAAGAATTATTAAACAAGTAATGAATATTTTTACAACTATAAATCCAAATGGAAATTTTGAAGCTCAGAATGAAGCTATGTCTTCTTGGGCTTCAAAATTTTCTATTTACTCTGTTAATACAAAAAATGATATTGATAAGATTGGTAGTTTATATCCATATGTTAATTTTATAGAAACAGAAGATACTTATACTTATAAAGGAAAAGAATTAATAAAGTTAAATGCGTTACTTGAAGCTATTAAGAGTTCTGATAAAGAATATGCTTGTATAGTAAACTCTGATATTATATTAAATTCTAGTATAGATATAAGTGATTTATTAAAAAACAAATATTTAGATAAAGGTTTAATAATAGCAACTAGATATGAATTAGATGGTGAGAAAGAGCCATATCCATTTACCGCTGGTTATGATATATTTATATTTAATAAAAAAAATGTAAATCTATTTTCAAATAAAAACTATGTTATTGGAATGCCTTGGTGGGATTATTGGATTCCAATTATTTCAAATAAAAATTCATTTACTATCTATCATATAAATAGTAAATTAATTTACCACAAAACACATCAAACTAATTATGATGGTGATATTTGGAATGAGTTTGGTCAAAGTTTATATAAAGACATAGTATCAAAAAAAGGATTTTGGTCAACAGCTGATGGTAAAGTAGTTAGTGATATAAAAAATTACGCTGATATATACTCATTTTGTACAAGTATTAAAAAATTTATAGAAAAAGAACAGATAAATATAAACCTATCTGAAAAAAAAGAAAAACTAAACATGAAGATAGTATTTTTCACCACATCAACATTTTCTGATATTCAAGAAACACAATCTGAATGTATTAAAAAATTATTTCCCGAAAGTGATCATATTAAAATTGATGGTAGAACTGGTTGGTTTACTATTTGGTATGAGTGGTTAAATAGGTCATATAAATATGTGGCTGATTGGTATGTTCATATTGATGAAGATTGCTTTATCACCTCAAGAGATGAGATAGAAAATTTAATTCAATATATGATTAAAAATAATCTAGATATTGCCGGTCCACCTGATGGATATTTTGAATATAGAGGTGGTAACAATATGGCTTTTAATTCATTTTTTATGATAATGAATAGAAAGTGTATTGATACTTGGTTTAATAGAACGTCTATACCTCAATTTAAACAAGAATGGATAGAAGAGTATCCTTATGAAAAAAAAGGAGGTGTTAATTATGAGTATAATATGGAGTTTGGTACTTCTGGTAAACCGCTTGGTTTAATATGGAAACCTTGTACTGAACCGTATTATGATTTTATGTGGGTTCTAAAAGAAGCCGGTATTAAATTTCATTATTTAGAACCAATTTTTGATGATGAATTTCAAACAACTAACTTATTAAATAATACAATATATCATATGTGGCATCAAAGAGAAAGATGGGTTGATAGAGTTGTATCACCTGTACATAAAATGACCAACAAACAAAGATTTGATGGTATGATTAAAAAAATTAAAAAAACAATATGAATGTAGTTTCAGTCCAAATTTATTCCGATCAAAATACACCTTGGGATAGATCAAAAATTAATTTCCCAATTAACATAGAAGATACTAATTGGCCCGGTAATGGTTGTGGTCTTTGTAATCAAATATTTAAGCTTATAAATACAATTATTTATAATAACACTGATGATATTTATGTAGATTTATTAGCTAAAGATACTGAAAGAGGAGATTCTATGTTATCTTCTGAAATATTTAATTTTAAAAAAATGAGAAGTGAGTATGGATATAAATTATACGATATAATTGACCTAGATTATAATAATAGTTACACTATTAAAACTTATCCATATGTATATATGTCATATCTACATAATAGATTAGATTTTATAAAAATAGTTAGAAGTCTAGTATTTAATGATAAATATGAAAATATATCCAATAGTATTATATTTACTAAAGGATTATCTGATAAGTTGGTTAATATAGTTCATTTAAGAATAGACACTAACATGAAAAATCATATGGTACATAACAGTGGTTTATCATCTTATCTTAATCTTATTGAAAATTATAGAAGAGAAATATATTTAAATTGTGATAAATCAATACCTCTTGTATTGTCTTTGGAAGAAACAGACCATCCTTTTGTAAATGAATTAAAAAAAGATTATGATGTTTATACATTTGAAAAATCAGATGTGTTGGATATAGATAGTAGTATAGATGGTAGTGAAATTTTCGCACATCTTGATTTCTTAATAGCTAAAAATTTAAATGTTAATAACTTTATAGGATGGGAAGGTAGTTCATTTTCAATATTACTTTATTATTTAATACAATCTAAAAAATCAATAATTTTTAAATGAAATTATATGTAATATTTACACCTTCACATAGAAAGTTATATGAAGATTATTTTTTAAAAACAATTCCTAATGAGTTTGAAATTATTCCATTGGAGATTCCACAAGAATGTCCAACCGGTGAGTTTTATAAGGAAGGCTGGGATAAAACATGTTATAGAAAAGTAGAGCTTTATGAAAAGGCTTGTGAGGAAAATCAAGGCGAATTATTTGCTTTTTCAGATGTTGATATTCAATTCTTTGGAAACATCAAAGAAACTATGATAGAAGAGTTAGGTGACTATGATATTGCTTGTCAAAATGATACTGCTCAGTATTATTGTTCTGGATTTTTTATTTGTAGAGGTAATGAATCAACGCTTAATATGTTTTCCGAAATGAAAAAAAATTATGAAGGAGAAGACCAAACTACACTTAATAGGCATATTCATATGGTTAAGTCAAAGTTTCTTTCTAATAAATTTTTCACAATAGGTCATTTAATATACACTGCTTGGAAAGGTCAAGAGTTTAATATTCCTTATCCTATATTAGTTCATCACTCAAATTGGGTAGAGGGTATTGAAAATAAAATTAAACTAATGGATATAGTTAGAAAAAAAGTAGATAATAAAAATAACTACCAAAATCATTTAATAGATATATTCTCTAATTTTAGACCTAATCCTAAATACCCAACATATCCACCGTACCATGATGGTTTATATCTAGAAGACTACTTCTTTGATTATTTTACAAAAAATAATATAAAAACTGATAGATATTATATTCCAGTTTTTTGGACAACTTGTTATGTGGACAACTGTTTTAATGGATTACAAGAATTAATTAATACATTAGATCCTAATCTTAAATACTTTACAGTAGCTCAACACGATGATGCTATTAGAGAAAGATTACCAAAGGATACAATTTCATTTAATGCTGGTGGTAATGGTGGTGGTATTCCTATTCCATTAGTTTGTTCGCCAATAAAAGATGAAATAAAGCCTAAGTTAGAAAAAGATATATTTTGTTCATTTGTTGGTTCGATAACACATCCAATTAGAAATATGATGTATCATTCTTTAGTTAATAATCCAAAGTATGTAATATCAGCTAGAAACTGGACATCATCTGTTTCAGAAAATGACTTTAATAATTTTATTAACATAACATCTAGAAGTATTTTTTGTTTAGCACCAAGAGGTTATGGTAGAAGTTCTTTTAGATTATATGAAGCAATTCAATTGGGTTCAATACCGGTATTCATTTATGACCATAAGTGGTGTCCATTTGAAGATGAAATAGATTGGAATGAGTTTTGTGTTTTAATTAATTTTAATGATATTCAAAATATAGACACTATTCTATCAAGTTATACACCAGATAGAATCAAACAAATACAAGATAATTTGTATAATTACTGGGTAGATAATTTCACAATGGAATCTATTTGTCAAAAAATAACTAAAAGAATATGAATAAGTTTTTTAAAGAAGAAGAGATAGTAGATATCTATCATAAACATGTTAATAAGGATGATTCCTATTATAGAAAGTTTGAGGTATTACCATTTGAACTTAATAATAAAAATTGGAAATGGGAAGGAAAAGACTTCCCTAGAATTTGGTGTATATTAGATTTTCAAGATTGGTTAAAAAAACATAATCTTGGACACTTTGATAAAGTTTTATCAACTTGTGATACTGATCCAGAACTTGAATACATAACATATAATAATATACATTATGCTACCTATTATTCTGGTCATAACGACTTACACACACTTAACTTAAATGAAAAAGATTTTGATTTAGTAATGTTTAATCAAACATTGGAACATCTTTATAATCCTTTTTTATCAATGTCTAATTTATATAATCACATGAAAGATGGTGGATATTTATTTACTAGCGTTCCAACTATTAATATACCACATATGACTCCTTTTCATTTTAATGGTTTGACACCTATGGGTCTTTGTATGCTAATGGAATCTGTTGGATTTGAAATCGTTGAACTAGGTTTCTGGGGAAATGTGGATTATATTAAATATATTTTTGAAACAGGAAACTGGCCCGATTATAGAGAACTAATGACAAATGGTATTATAACAAATGAAAGAGATAAAAACGCTCAGTGTTGGATATTAGTTAAAAAAATAATTCATAAATGATGAAATACTTATTATGTGTAGCAAGTTTTGAGGGGTATAAAAAAACATTCTTTGAGAATTTTATTTCTATTAGAAATAAAGAATTTGCGATAGAGCAAGGTTATGAATATATTGAAATAAAAGAAAAACAATCATTTAGAAATAGTGGTACTTGGTTAAAACTTTATAATGTTAAAAAACTTATAGACTCTAACTTTCTTAAAGAAGGTGATCATATTACGGTAATAGATGCTGATATGTGTTTAGTTGATTCTAGATATACTCTAACATCTGAAAAACCATTTACCTATGCTATAGATTCTTGTAATACTCACTGTATGGGTTATTATTCTATAAAAATATGCGACTGGAGTATTAGATTTGTAAATGAACTATTAAACGAAGAGAACTATTTAAAAAATAGTGATACTCATTTTTGGAAATTGTGGGCCGAACAATCATCCTTCTATTATATAACAGGTATACAGCAACATAGTGATATACCATTTTTTGAATTACCTAATTGTGGTTATGGTTTAGAAATAAGACCAGAGACCGTTTATACACCAGAAGAATTACTCGCAAATATTGAAATAAGAAGTTCCGATTATAATGTTACTTATGTTTTTAGTGATATAGATCCGATAAATTCGATGATTGAACAATATTATATAAATAAAAATGACTATGAAAATGTTATAATAAGACATTGGGCCGGTGGTCAAATGTGGAATGAAAAGTATTTTCAAATACCATTAAAAAAATAATAAATTTAAATGAAAAAAGTTTTTTTAGATTGTGGAACAAATCTTTGTCAAGGTTTAAATCAAATATCAAATGAAAATAAAGTAGATGACACTTGGATTGTTTACTCATTTGATGCTAACCCAGATGTTTTTAATTATATAGACAAAAGTAAATACCCTAATGTTCATTTTGTTAATGAAGGTGTTTGGTTTGAGTCTTGTGATAGATTTCTAAACCAAGAAATTTTAAATTTCATTACAAATGAAGATGGTAATGGTAAATTAGTTGGTGAAAAATTTATGAATCCTAAAGTAGGTGGTTCTACAAATATAATGGGTGATAAATATAATTGGGGTCATTGGATAGAAGATGATAAAAAAATTATCAATTCTTTCAAGATCAAATGTTTTGACTTTAGTTCTTTTATAAAAGACAATTTTAATAAAGAAGATTATATTGTTGTAAAATTAGATATTGAAGGTGCCGAATATGAAGTTATGGATAAATTAATATCAGATGGCACAATTGATTATATTGATTCTATTTATGTAGAATGGCATAATATAGATAATAGAGATAGAAGTTATTATGTCAATATAATCAATGAAAAAAATATAAAATATACAGAATGGTATTAAATGTTGATAAAGTTTATATAACTCATTGGTCTAAATTGACAAATAGAAAAGAGTGGTTAGTTAATCATTTATCTCAAAATAATATTGATAATTATACTTGGGTTGAAAATTATGATAAAGATAATTGGAATATAGAAGATATTAAATTGGACTATCCTTTTGTATTTGACTTAAATCCAAAAGGTAGAAACTTAAAGTACTCTGAGATATCGCTAGTGTTAAAACATTGTTGGATTATAAAAGATTCATTTAATAATGGATATGATTCAGTTCTAATATTAGAGGATGATGTTATATTAGAAAATGATTTTATATCAAAGTTTAATGATTATAAAAATCAACTACCATCTGATTGGGATATCTGTTGGATTGGTTCTTGTTGTAATTTACACTCTAGAACAATACCAGGTGTTAATGTTTATAAAGAGAACAGTTCAAGATGTACACATGCTTATATGATAAGCAAGTCTTGTGTTAATAAAATAATAGAATCTATTAAATTTGTTAATGATGGAGCTGATTGGTATTATAATAATCTTATTGAAAAGCTTAACTTAAATAATTACTGGTTTGAGCCTTCACTTGCCTCTCAAAATATTATGTATGAAACTACAATACAAAATAACATTTATAATTAATGAATGTTTCCTTTTTAGACTTTTGGCATGGTTTTCAACCTGAAAATAATTTCTTTATACATCTTCTTAGATTAATTAAAGAAAGTGTTAATATAACATCGCCAGAGAATGCTGATATTATATTTTATTCTTGCTTTGGAGATTCTCATAAAAATTTTAATACTAAAAAAATATTCTTTACTGGTGAAAATTTAAGACCTAATTTTAATGATTGTGACTTATCATTATCATTTGACTTTGATGATTACAACAATAAAAACATAAGGCTTCCTCTTTGGTATCTTTATATAGATTGGTTTAATGTTAAGTCTTATAATAATCCCGAATGGCTAATACCTGTTGAATATTTATCAGGTGATAATGAATTCACAAAAAAGGATAAAAATCAATTTTGTTCTACTGTATTTAGCTCACCATATGATAATAGATTCAATATGGTTAATTTATTAAACAACTACAAGCAAGTTGATTGTTATGGTAAAATTCATAATAATAAACTACCAGATGGTGAAAAATATAAAATGGATGTAATCTCTAATTATAAATTTAATATCTGTTTTGAAAATTCGATATATCCTGGATACTTTACTGAGAAATTACTACATGCTAAAATAGCCGGTTGTATTCCAATTTATTATTCTGATAAATCATATTCTGAAGATTTTAATAAGAAATGTTGTATTAATCTAATAGATTTTGAAAATGAATACGAATTAATCGAATATATTAAATTAATCGATAACGATACTTATCTATATAATAAAATAATATCAGAACCACTATTTAAAATAACTCCTAGTTTAGATATGATAAAAAATAAATTAATACTATACTTAAATTAAAATTATTGAGTATTCACAAGAATTACTCAAATTAAAAATAAATAAAAATAATGTCTTTTAAAAATCCAAAATTACAACTAATTGAATACAAATCTGATATTTTTTTCGAAACCGGTACTTATAAAGGAGCAACTGCCAGAATGGCATCTGATATAGGCTTTAAAAAAGTAATAACCGTCGAACTACAAAAATATTTATATGATGAAGCAAAATTATTATCAAATAACTACAAAAATATAGAATTTTATCTAGGTGATTCACCATCTATAATAGATAAAACACTATCTAATTTAGATGAAAAAGAAACCATTACTTTTTGGCTAGATGCGCATATAGATCCAGGTAACTATATTCATGGTGAAACTCCAGAGATTAGAAAGTGTCCACTATATGAAGAATTAGAAAGTATTAAATTGTTAAAAAGAAATGATCATACGATACTTGTAGATGACATCAGAGCATTTACCAAAAATAATGGATGGGGACATGATCTTATTGTATCGGAATTAATCGAAAAAATAAAAGAAATAAATCCAAATTATAAAATTTCATTTATTGATGGTGAGATAGAAAATGATATACTAGTAGCAAATATATGAAAATAGCAATTCACGACAATTCAATCTCTGTTAGAGGAACTACTGTCGCAATTTATGATTATGCTTATTATTTAAAATATTTCTATAATACAGAATGTATTATTTTATATGATAATAATTATCCTCAAAATGATATTAATGTTTTTAATAAATTTTCAAAAGAATTTAAAATATATGGTTACTCTGATAGATCAGAGATAGATAAAATTTTGATAGAAGAAAAATGTGATTACTTTTTTACCATTAAAGGTGGTAAATACGATGGTATTATATCAAACGTATGTAAGAACTTAGTTATGGCTGTATCATCTAACATATCAAAAAGTGATACACATGGTGATAAGTACTTTGTTTGCTCTCCTTTTTTAAGCAAAGTTGTTGGAATTGATTTTGTACCACATATGATAAATCTTCCAGAAGTAGATGGTGATCTTAGAAATGAATTAAATATACCAAAAGATGCTATAGTTTTTGGTCGAAATGGTGGTTATGAAACATTTGATTTACAATTTGTAAAAGATGTTATTAGAGATATTCTAAATATTAGAAGTGACTACTACTTTTTATTTCAAAATACAGAAAGATTTATAAATCACTCAAGAGTTTTATTTCTTGATCCCACTCCTGATATGAATTTTAAAGTTAAGTTTATTAATACTTGTGATGCTCATTTACATGCCAGAGAAATAGGAGAATCGTTTGGATTAACTTGTGGTGAATTTTCTATTAAGAATAAACCGGTTATAACCTGGAATGGATCATTTGAAAGAAATCACATAGATATTTTAGGTGAGAAAGCTTTATTGTATAATAACTATGAAGACTTAATGAGTTTACTTTTAACATTTGATAAAAGTAAATTTACTGATTGGAATTGTTACAGAGATTATTTACCTGAGCCTGTTATGGATAAATTTATAAAATTATATGAGATATGATGGAAGAGATTTTGAACTGTACAGTTGTAACTGCCTTATATAATATAGGTCGAGAAGATTGGCCCGATTATAAAAGAAATTGGAAAGAATATTTAGATTACTTTAAGAATACATTATCTCTTAAATGTAAGTTTGTAATTTATGCGGATTCATCCACATACGATTTTGTAATAAATGAAAGGAAAAAAATAGACCCTGATATGAATTATACAAAAATAATTCATAAAGAATTTAATCAATTGCCTAAATTTTATTTGAAAGAAAGGATAGATGATATAATGTCTTCAAGTGATTATAGAAATGGATTAGTTGATCCAAATCCACCTGAATATAATAATAGCAATTATGTAGTTTTAATACTTTCTAAAATGTTTTTAGTTGAAGATGCCATTGATAAGAATTTTTATAATACTGATTATTATATGTGGTTGGATGCTGGTATAAGACATAACCATTTTAGACCTGAAGATAAATTCAAACTATATCCTAATCCATTAAAAATTAATGATGTTAGTGGTATAAGAATTCTATGTAGAAATCAACCAGAAGAATCAGATTTAGATATAAAGTCTTTTTACAAATCTCATAAAAATAGATTTGGTGCTGGTGTTATAGTTGGTGAAAAGAATAAAATAAAAGAATTCAACATAAAAATGAATGATGTGTTAGAGGAAGCACTCTCTAATAATCTAATTGATAGTGAGCAATCACTTCATACAGTTTGTTATCTTAGGAATAAAGATATGTTTGAATTGATATATAATGACGATTGGTATTATCACTTTGATTATTATCTATAAAAAATAAAATAAAATAAATGATTGAAAATTCTAATTACAATAAAGAGTGGCAAGAAAATCGTATAAAGTTTATATTATCTTTATATGATGAATCTTTTTTTAAAGGTAAAAAAATATTAGAACTAGGCGCTTTTCATGGTGATATTGGCAATTACTTTTCAAAACTTGGAGCTGATGTTACTTGTGTTGAAGGTCTCTATGGTAATTATAAAGTTATATGTGAAAAATATCCACATATAAAGAGTCTAAATTTAAACTTAGATACAGACCAATGGAGTTTAGGAAAATTTGATATTATAATAAATTTTGGACTATTTTATCATTTGGAAAATCACCACGAAGAACATTTGAAAAACTGCTTAAATAATTGTGACTTATTATTTTTTGAATCTGTTATCTTAGATTCTAATGATTCTAAAATATATTTCAGGGAAGAATCTGGAATAGACCAATCGTTAAGTGAAGTTGGTGGAACTCCTTCCGCAAAATATGTGGAGAATATATTTATAGATTCTAATTTTAAATATCAGAGATTTGATTATGTTGAATTAGATGGAGTTGGTGCTTCTCCACCTGCTGATAAACCACCGCTTTTCAAAGAGCATCAAAAGGATTTATGGGTAAAGAGTGGGACGCTGAAGATCCAACGGTATAATCCTCACATTTATTCTTGGTTAGAAGAAAACTCAGATATTTTTGATGGATATAAAAGAAGATTTTGGGTAGCAAATAAAAAATAAATTTATGGAATTTACATTTGGTATTATAACATCAAATAATAGTGATGTTTATATTAATAAAATAATAGAGTCAATTAAAAATCTTAATATACCTAGTTATGAAATAATAATTGTTGGAGGTAATAATAACTATAATAGTAGTGATGTTATTCACCTAGAATTTGATGAAACTATAAAACCTGCTTGGATAACTAGAAAAAAAAATATAATAACTGAAAATTCAAGTAAAGAAAATATAGTTTTTTTACACGACTATTATTATCCATTATCTGACTGGTATGATGGTTATTTAGAAATGGGTAATGATTTTGATGTTTCTGTATCAAAGGTTGTTGATTTATATGATAGAAGATATTCTGATTATGTTTCTTGGGATCACCCAACTGTTGAAAGATATAGACCATTTGATTATAATGACCAAAGTTATATTAAAAACTGTTATTTTCCAGGTTGTTACTTTGTTGCTAAAAGAGATGTTATGATAAAACATCCTTTGAACGAAGATTTGAGTTGGGGTCAAAGTGAAGATATTGATTGGAGTTTAAGAGTTAGAAACTTAAATAATAAATTTAATAAATTTTCAACCATGAAACATTTAAAGAAATATAGAGGTTTCAATGAAGAAAAATCATACTTTGAATCATTATGAAAGTAGCTATTTGTCTATCAGGTCAATTGAGAAATTATAAAGAAACATTTCCATATTTTAGAAATTTTATAATTAATGATTTATCACCTGATATATTCATTTATACAGATAAGTATGAGTCTGATGTAGAAAGTTTATATAAACCAAAATACTTTGAATTTAACAGTACTATTATAAATAGTGATTTAGGTTATAAAAATAGACATTCATTTACAAATGATATTAGTCTTTTAAATCAATTTTATAAAATTACAGAGTGTAATAAATTAAAATGTAAATATGAAGATGAAAACAAATTTAAGTATGATTTAGTTATTAGATGTAGATTTGATTCTTTCTTTATAAGAAAATTCAAAAAAGAAGAACTCGAACTAAATAATAATGAGATTTTAGTTCCTTGGGGTTGGGATTTTAAGTGTGTCTATGAGTATGCCGAAACTGACATTTTCGCAATAGGTAATTCAGAAGTAATGGATAAATATTCATCAGTATTTGATAATTTAGATAAATATAAAAATGATGTTATATTTCATCCAGAATCAATAATTGGTTATAATCTTTTTGTTAATAATATAAATGTTAAAACATATCAGATTAATTTTCAATTTAATTATCCAGAAGTAGATGAGTTTGGTAATAATATTGATATTGATAAAAAAATACAAGAATTAAAAGATAATGGGTCTATTTACTATCAATTGCCCTATGATAATAAAATAAAATATTACCCATTAAATAAATAATATGAAAATAGCTGTTTTATTAACCGGTAATATAAGAACATGGTCTGAAAGTAATCTACTGGATTTTGTTGATGTTGATGTTGATTATTTTATATCTACAACAAATAAAAAATATAACTATCATCCTTTTATTTCAAATAAGTTTGGTTATAATGAAATCAATGACTTAATAATATCTAATGATGAAATAAAAGATATGTTCAATATAAATTATAAAGAACTAATTATAAGCGATGATGATGTTATAAATGATAATGACTTCTCTATAAATATGAGAAATATTAATAGTTGTTATCATCAGTTTAATAGAATTAAAAAAATTCTAAGTTATGTTGAAAAATATGAAGTGGATGAAAAATATGATTTAATTGTTAAAACTAGATTAGATTTAAAGTATTATGGTAGATTAAGTCAGTATCTGAATGTTGATAATTTAATTTATACATCAACTGGTAATGGTGATCCAAATGATACAATACTAATTTCAAAAAGAGATGACTTTTTTAATATTATTAATAATATGATGCTTGAATTTTATAATCAGATAGACTCAAATAGTCACTTAAATCCACCGCACGGTCTTTTACAATCTATGCTAGATAGATTTCAAATTCAAAATAGACCTAACAATATATCTGAAATTATCAGACTTGAACTATAACTATTTCAATAAAAATTATATAATATAATATGAACTCTTATAAATTAGAAGATTTTACAAAAGGTTGGTTTGTTGGTAATTTTGAACCAACACTATTTAATGGCGACTTTGAAGTAGGTATAAAAGAATATAAATCTGGTGATAAAGAAGAAAGACATTTTCATAAATTATCAAAAGAATATACTGTTATAGTATCAGGTAAAGTTAAGATGAATAATATAGAGTATATCAAAGGTGATATTATAGAAATTCTTGAAAACGAAGATACCGATTTTGAGTGTATAGAAGATACAGTAACTGTTGTTGTCAAAACAAAAAGTGTTAAAGGTGACAAATATAAAATATAATAATTAAAATGAATATAAAGTTTGTAATATTTGATTTAGATGGTGTTCTTGTAGAAGCCAAAGAAATACATTACGAGGCTCTTAATGAGGCTTTAGGTGAAAAGTATATGATTACTTGGGATGAACATTTAAGTAGATATGATGGTCTTAAAACCAGTCAGAAACTTGAAATGTTAACAAAGGATAAAGGACTACCAGTTGAACTATATGATAAAGTTTGGGTGAATAAACAAAAACTAACTATAGAGAAATTGAGAAGTTTATCTCAATCTGAACAATTAATTGAATGTATGAGTTCACTAACTAATGACGGTTATAAAATAGCTGTTTGTTCTAACAGTATTCGTAAAACCGTTTTAACAGTTCTTTCTAAATTAGGAATTATAGAGTATGTTGATTTGATTATATCAAATGAAGATGTTAAAAATTCTAAACCTCATCCTGAAATGTACTGGAAAGCAATATCAGTGATGAGTTTTTTACCAGAGCAAACATTAATAGTAGAAGATTCACCTTATGGACTTTTAGCCGCATCAAGAAGTAAATCTCATGTTTTAAGAGTAAAATCTCCAACCGAAGTCAGTTATTCTAATATAATAAAAAAAATAAATGAAATAAAAATGGGAAATACTACAGCAACTCCAAAGTGGAAAAATGAAAAATTAAATATACTAATACCAATGGCTGGTGCTGGTAGTAGATTTCAGCAAGCCGGTTATACTTTTCCAAAACCTTTAATTGAAGTTAATAATAAACCAATGATTCAAGTAGTTGTTGAAAATCTAAATATAGATGCTAATTATATTTATGTTGTTCAGAAGTCTCACCGAGAAAAATATAACCTTGATACTATGTTAAATTTAGTAACACCTGGTTGTAAAATAGTTGAGGTAGATGTTTTAACTGAAGGTGCTGCTTGTACAGCTCTATTAGCAAAAGAATATATCAATAGTGATAGTCCTTTATTTTTCGCAAACTCTGACCAATTTGTAGATTGGGATTCAAATGAGTTTATGTATAAAATGCAAGAATCTAACTGTGATGGTGGTATTGTAACATTCAAAGCAACTCATCCTAAATGGTCTTTTGCTAAAATTGATGATAATGGTTTTGTTACTGAAGTGGCTGAAAAGAATCCAATATCTGATAATGCCACAGTTGGTTTTTATTACTGGAAACATGGATCTGATTTTGTTAAGTATGCTGAGCAAATGATAGAAAAGGATATTAGAGTTAATAATGAGTTTTATGTTTGTCCTGTTTATAATCAAGCTATAGAAGATTGTAAGAAGATTAGAATTTTTGAATCTGGTAAAATGTGGGGATTAGGAACACCGGAAGATTTGAATTTTTATTTAGAAAATCATAGAAACTAAATGATACTTATTTCACACAGAGGAAACATTAATGGTAAGTTTGAATCTTATGAAAATGAACCAACATACATAGATAAAGCCATATCAGAAGGATATGATGTTGAAGTAGATGTTTGGTATAAAGATAAAATGTTGTGGTTGGGTCATGATAAACCAGACTATGGTATTGACTTCAGATGGTTCAGAGATAGAATTGGTAAATTGTGGGTACATTGTAAAAATGTAGAAGCCGTTGTTTACTTCAAAGAATGTGGCTATGATGTTAATTATTTCTGGCACGAAGAAGATACACTAACACTAACAAGTCATAATTATCTTTGGGTTTATCCTGGAAAACAACCTATTAGAAATAGTATTGCTGTTATGCCAGAAATACACAATGATGATGTTTTTCAATGTTTAGGTATTTGTAGTGATTACATAGAAAAGTATAAAAGAAATGAATAATAAATATGATTATTTAATAGTTGGTGCTGGTTTATTTGGATCAACATTCGCCTATGAAATGACAAAGGCTGGTAAAAAATGTCTTATCATAGAAAGTAAAGAGCATATCGCTGGTAATTGTTATACTGAAAATAAAGACGGTATAAACATACACACTTATGGTCCTCATATATTTCACACTAATGATAAAAGTATTTGGGAATGGGTTAATCAATTCACTGAATTTAACAATTACAGACACTGTGTTAGAGTTTCTTATGATGATAAGATGTATTCCTTCCCAATCAATTTAATGACCTTAAATCAACTCTGGGGCGTTAAAACACCTGAACAAGCAAAGGCTAAGTTAAAGTCAGTTTCAATACTAAATGATAATCCTGAAAACTTAGAAGAGTGGATTCTCTCTCAAGTTGGTGAAGATATTTACAAAACATTTGTTAAAGGTTATACAACTAAACAATGGGGTAAATCACCAAAACAACTTCCTACATTTATTATTAAAAGACTTCCTATAAGAACAAGTTTTGATGATAACTATTACTTTGATAAGTATCAGGGTATTCCAATTGGTGGTTATACAAAAATGTTTGAAAAAATGTTAGAAGGTATTGAAGTTAGGACAGGAGTTAATTACTTTTTAGATAAAGAGTATTATAATTCTATTGCTGATAAAATTGTCTTCACTGGTAAAATAGATGAGTTTTTTAACTATCAATTTGGTGAGTTAGAATATAGAACTTTATCATTTGTTAATGAGAGATTAGATGTTGATGATTATCAAGGTTGTGCTCAAGTTAATTATGGTGATGAGAATGTTCCTTATACAAGAATAACAGAACACAAACACTTTGAAAAAAATGATTCTAAAGTAACTTGGATATCAAAAGAGTATTCAATGAAATATAAAAGAGGTGATATTCCGTATTATCCTATTAATGATGAAAAAAATAATAAAGTATTCAGTCAATATAAAGAACTTTCTAATCAATATCCAAATATAATATTTGGCGGAAGATTATCTGAATATAAATATTACGACATGCATCAGATAATTGGATCGGCTCTAACAAAAGTAAAAAAAGAATTAAATAAATGAAAAAGAAATGTGCTGTTTATACAATAGTTAAAAATGAAGATTACTTTCTTCCAAAGTGGATTAAACATTTTAATAAATATTTTGATAAATCAGATATTTATGTTTTAGATCATCAGAGTGATGATGGTTCTACTTCAAATTTAGATGTTAATGTTACTAAGGTTGTTAATGATTTAGCATTTGACCACCAATGGCTTTTAAATACTGTTGAAAGTTATCAATCAGTTTTGTTAGAAAAATATGAATGTGTTCTTTTTGCTGAGGTTGATGAGTTATTATACTGTATTAATAAACCTTTGAATGAGATGATTGATGACTTTTTAAAAGATGATATCAAATATTTAACAGCTCAGGGTTATGAAATAAAACAACATAATGGAGAAACACCTATTAGCGTTAACGATGAGATAATGATAAATAGAAACTATTGGTTTGAGTCTTGGACTTATGGTAAAACATTACTTTCAAAAGTAAAACTAAACTGGGTTTGGGGATTTCACTATGCTAGAGTTATTAAGGAAAAATATATGTGGGATGAAAATAACATTCTTGAGAAGATTTATAAAAATAAAGAAGGTTTGGATTACGGTTTGAATTTAATTCATTTACATAGATGTGACTTTGAATTAATGTACCAAAGACATGAGATTAGATCTAAATGGAAACAAAAGTTTGACGGTGGTGGTAATCACAATAGAACAAGTGATAGAAGAGTATTAGAACAATATTTTAATGATATTCAAGGTGAAGTTGTACAAATACCTGAAGATCACAAAAAGCAACTTTATGGAATATGATAAACATTTATATTAATATAGCAATGGTTGGCTCTGTTAATCAAGTTCTTTGGGATTTATTGACAAGAATTAAACAAAGTGGATTATATGACTCTGCTAATAAAATATATTTAGTTTTTAATGGTGATAGAAAACAACTATCATTTAATTTAGTTAGTGAAAAATATGTTATAATAGACGCTAATCCAGATATATCAAAGTGTGAGTTTCCAACATTAGATTTGATAAGTCAACATTGTAAAGAAGAAGATTTTAATGTTTTATACTTACATACTAAAGGCGTTACCAAACCAGGCTATCAACAAATAATTGACTGGACTAATTTACTATCTTATTTTAATATAAATAAATGGCAAGATAGATTAAAAGATTTAGAAGATAATGATTGCTCTGGTGTTAATTTCTTTGGAAACCCAGATGATATAAATCATCATCCATCAACTTGGGGTTACGGCAAAGCTCCTTTACATTATAGTGGTAATTTTTGGTGGTCTAAGTCATCTCATATTAAAAACTTACCTAATATGTCAAATTGGTTACCAGATGGTAACTATTTGAGATGGAGAGTAATGGCTGAGATGTGGCTTTGTCAAATACCGGATGGTAAATACAGTTGTGCTTGGCAATCAAATATAAATCACTACCAACAAAATTATCCTAAAGAATTATATGAATCAAGTTAAAACTGGAGCCGGTGGTGAGATATACTCAAATCCAGAGGCTGACAAATTAAGTAGTCATTATGGTCTTGATGTAGCTGATCAATTACAATCTATGTTATCTGATGAAATAGCCAAAAGTATAGATAAAGAAATATTAAGAAGTTTAGGATTAGAACCAGATAGAAATAAAAGAAGAAAGAACTCTATTAATAAGATATTTAAAGACGTTGAATAATAGAAGGTAAAGCACCTAATTCAAGTACTTTAGATTTATCCAATAAGAATTCAATATCGTAAAAGTTAAAGTGAAATGTCATTGTAAATTCTTTAGAATTTACTTTTTGTTGAGAGTAATTAAATGTATTATCAGAAAGACCTTTAAGAATAATCTCATAGAATCTAATTACATATATAGCGTCTCTGTGAATATCAACACAAGTGATTGTAAATGGATTAACCCACGCATTTTCAACATCTAAGTAATGTTTAGTTAGAATATCAAATACTAACCAATAGTTTAAGTCAGAGTCAACAGATCTAAAAGTAACTGTTAATTCATGAGTTGAAGTAATATCTTGAACGTTTTTAGCTGGTTTAAATTGTCTTTCTTTACCTCTCATACCAACTTGTTTTGGCATATCAATACCAACACCTGGGAAGTTTACGGATTTAATAGTTGAGTTAACATAATCAATTACATTCTCATACTGTACCCAGTTCTTTTCAAGAATTGGAGTATAAGTGTTAATAACTTCTTGTTTAATGAAATCACTAGGTAGGTTAAATATAAACTGACTGCCTTGACTACTTAATCTCATTATAAGCCTTTATTTTTTATTTTACTTGACACACTAGTAATAGCAGCACTTAGAGTATTTTTTGACATACCTGGCTTAGCCACCGGTGTCGATTGTTTAACAGGTCTTCTTGTTACAACAGCTGTTTCTTGTGGTAACTTAGGATCTTTAATAATAGCAGGATTAGCACTAGAAGCCGCACCTTGATTAAGACCAGCGACATTAGCAGCACTATCGTATATCTTAAATAATCCAGAATAAACAACAGATTTAACCGATTGTATATCACTAGTTATATAAAATAAATTAATACCAGACTCATATAGTTTTTTAATATCGATAAATTTATTTTGAGTTATCTTAAATGCCAATTGACCAAGATCTAAATTAACTGAACCAGAATCTGTGTAAAGAGGAAAATCAAAAGTTTTAGAATCATTTCTGAATGTTAATTTAATATCACCATATCCAGTCATATTCAAAAAATCTGGTTTAGTATCACTACCATTAGCAATAGTAAATGTGATAATATTGTCAAAAGGATAAATATTGATAATCATTTTTCCAATACCATAAAATAAAGTATTATTAAATGAAGCATTATCTGATTTACCAACTATATTAAACTTATCAACCAAAACAGGAAAAGGAATTTTTACAGTTTCAATTTGAATAATTGGTGTATTATTGTTATTGTTATTAGATCCAGATACTCTACCAGTCACTGCTTTACTTATAGATATAGGCTTAGTTATTCTACCCATTGAGTTAGACATACCAACTAATGATGGATCTATATTAGATTTAATATTATAAATTTTAGGTTTATGAGCATTTGCTAAATTAATTTTAGTTAAGTTTAGAGAGTATTTAGATACTTCATCTTGTAACATACCATAAGAAGCTCTTCTAATGATATAAGAGTCGTCTACAGCGTCTATTAATCTCATTTCAACATCTATTATAGCTGTTGTAGTTGAGTACTTAATAATAGGTCTATATTCAATAGTTTCATTAAAGTTATCATGTACAGTAACTGTTGTGGTTTTGCCTCTAATATTTTGTTCATACATTGTGATGTTGTATTGAACATAATATCTGTGTCCAATATTAAATGATTCATCCATAAACTGATTAAAACCAGCAATAGTATCATTATAAACACCATATATTTCAAAAAAGTCACCATTAATTGAGTGGGCTACAACTAAACCTAATCTTTCAAACTCAGGAGTTTGAGGAACAGTTGTTGTTACTTTAGAAGATAAAATATATCCAGTTAATCCATTAACAGTTTGTATATTATCTATAAAGTGAAAATCAATAAAAACAGGAGATGTTATATTTAATCCTGCGCCATTTGTAAGATTAGCATTAATACTATTTTCCTTTGGAACATTGTTAGTCTTTTGACTAGCTAAATCACTTAAAGATGGAATATTAATAGTTATATTCTTACCCCATAGTTTTTCTTGAAAAAGAAGTGGTGGACTTGTAAAGTTTAATAAATATTGTTGACTAACATCAGTCATGTCAAAGTAAAAGTTTGATATATCAAATATTCTAGTATTTGTAGTATCAAATCCATAAACTTTAATAAAAAAACCTAAATGTTCACCAAATGTCCAGTTTATAGGAACATGAATTTTAATAGTATCATGTCTAGTAGGTGTACCAGAAGCATACTCTTTTAATTGTAAAAATGAGTAATAAGATGGATTTACTTTAGCATACTTTTGAGTTACTGAATCAACTTTAAATAATTGATTACCCATTGTATTGCCGGTAATAGATGAAGAACCTGCTATATATGATTGTCTTCTATCTCTAGAGTCAACTAATATATCATAAGATTCACTTATTAAGTTACCATCATCATAAATATATTCAAGTAAAACATCTTTGTCTAGTTTTACAAACTTAGAAATTTTTGCCATTTAGATAGATTATCTTTTGGTTATATATTAAAAAAGAAAACCTTTCTTATTAAGAAAGGCCCTCTTTTATTAATCTATCTTGTACTTTTTCTACTATCTGATTTTCTGTTAGATTTGGATGTCCATCTAAAATTTGACGATATAGTTCCATTTCTTCCTTAGCTAATTTTTCAATTTCTAAGTTGATAGGCTCTATTAGCTTTTCTAATCTTTTACCTTCATCTTCTACTTCATCAATTATCTTTAATAATTTTTCAAAGATTTCAGTTTCGCTCATGTTAAATTTTTGATTTTTAGAACTTTCTTTTAACTCTTTTTGATAGTCATCTATCTTTTTAAGAGTACCATCTAATCTCTCAGATACTTGAAGAGCTCTGGCTCTATAAAGATCCATATTGTTGATTAACTTCAAATATGTTCTTCTAATAGAAATTGCTTTTTGTAAATATTTTTCATCAACCATTATTTAGCGGTTTCTTTTTTAGCTCTAGGTTTTCTAGTAGTAGTAGTTTTCTTTGGAGTTTCAAGGTCTTTTGATAAAACCGGCTCTTTCTCCCAAGTAAGAGGTTCATGTTTTTCAGCTTTCTCATTATGTAGTTGAGTAACCGAATCAGTAATTTGTGGGTTAACATCTTTAACTTCAGCGCCATAAACAACTTCTTTAATCTTTTGTTTAATCATATCTTCTATGATTTGAGGATTTCTAAGTAAGTTATCTGTAAACTCTGCTGCTAAGAAATCAATAATACTTGTATTATAAGAATCTTCCATCATTTCAATAAAGTCTAGACGAGGAATTTTATTTTTAATTTCAAGAGATATTGAAAAATCTTTAGATCTTTTAACATTCTTAAACATTGTGATAATCGGGTCTTCAACAACTTGAACCGGTTGTTGATAAGAAGGTTGAGAAACTGGTTGTTGAACAGGATTTCTATTTACTTGAACTTGCTGAACTTCTTCAGACTCTGGATTTAATAATTTATTAAATGCCTCACTTTGTTTAGCCAAATCATTTTGTGGATTAGTAACACCGTATTTTCTAGCTAATTCAGCTCTTTCATCTTCTTCAGTAACTTGAATAATAGCACTTTCATTTGTTTGTGGTCTAAATTGACTACTACCATCTACATTAACCATAACTTCACCAGCAACATCATCTCTGATTTTATCAGCTGGTATATTTTTAATTTTTTCAGCTAAATTGTTATAAGCACCTTGTGTATTAAAGAAACTAGAAACATCAATTTGCTCAGTATATAAATCTGGGTTTAAAAGTTTAGATACTTCAGCCTTGCCTTTATTTTCAAGAATTGCTATATTTTCAAAAGAATCGATAACTTTTACAATTTCACCAGTTGCGTTATTTTTAAATGTTTTATTACTAAGACTCATATTTAATTTTAATTTTTTATATTATTATCCTTTTAATTATATAAAAGACTTCAAATAAGTTGTTAGGATATGTATAAAAAAAATAGGAGTCCCAATGGAACTCCTATTTCTAATATTAATATGTTACTATTATAAGTCATTGAAGAAATCATCTTCATCTTCAGAAGCACTAGCAGTAGTAGCCGCTGTTTTTGCGAAGTTGTCTTCAAATTCAAAATCATCAGATGATGGTTTTGCTTCTTGTTTAGGACTAGAGAAAGAAGAAGAAGCTTTACCAGTTAAGAAGTTTGAAATCTCAGTGATTTTAGCTTGTTGCTCATCAGTTAATTTCTTTGGAGCAAATTCTTCTAAATCGTGTTCACGGTCTAATAAGAAATCTTTAATTTTACTTTGAACACCAGCTTCAATTTTACCATCAGTAACAGGAGCATTTTTGAAAACACCTTTTTCTTTGAAGTAAATTGGAAGTGAAGTAGCTTCTGGTTTGAACATACTCATTTTGTAATCAGGATATGTTTCATCACCTGTTTGGATTTCTTTAACAACTAATACGAAATCTTTACCAGCTGCTAAGTCAAATACGTTACAACCTACACCAGAGATTTCACCATTCTTTTCAGCCATGATTTTATCTTTGATAGTTTTACCATATTGCCAGATTAAAATTTTACCAACTAATTCTGGTTGTTGTTCGTCTTCGATAACTAATACATAAGAGTAGTATTTCTTAGAGTACTTTAATTGTTTTGATTTCTCAATCAAAATCGCATTTTTTGAATTTTGCATGGTGTAATACAAATCAGTCAAAGGACACTTCTCGTTGAAGTTCTTTGGTGAATCAAACCAACCGCTTAATTCTTTAGGTTGTTTAATATCAACATAGTGAGTAATTTTCTCAATTGCTGATTGACCAACTTTACCGTCTTTGGTCAAATTAGGAAGGATTCTTACTAAAGATCTCCATCCTCTTTTTTTGTCTTTCACTTTTGAAAGGTCAACGCGGTAAATACCATCGTTGTTGTTGCTTGTTTTCGTGTCATTAAGGAAGTCCATTTTACTTTCTAAACCGCCATTAAATAAATCATCTAAATCTGCCATAATTGCTTTTTATTTTTTTTGTTTATATCAAATACTTTGTGTATCTGATTAGTATTTATATTCTAAGATTTGAAAAAGTTGTTGAGTTGTTTTGAAGTATTTTATTAGAATAAAAAAAGTGTGAAATTTATAATAAAAACCACACTTGTATAGAAAAAAAATTATTAAAAGTTTAATAAAATCTTGATAGTATAATCATAGATATCTGTATTATCATCAAACTGTCTATCAAATCTAGATTTGTCAAATACTACTTCTTTATAATCAAGTGTTGGTAAAACAGATTCTAAAGCATCATCTATCATTAATTCTATCTTTTTAAGATTAATACCACCAGAGGCAATTGAATTATCTCTATTACCAATCTCAATAACAACAGCTGGTACATACATACTAATTATCTTATCAATAGAATATTGTTTCTTCTTATCTATATCGTGTTGAAAGATTTTAACTTTTCTACCTTTGTAATCATCTGTATTAAATTCAGCACCGTCTTTAATATCCGAATAATCATCAATATTAAAGTTTTGACATTGCCATTTTTTATCAGTTACATAATAACTCTCATCACTTTGTCTTAACATCATATTGGGCCAAGAACCAATATAAAGTGTTGGAGAAACGATTGCTTTTAGAATATGAATAGTTATTCTTAATCTATCTTTTTCATCTTTACTTCTAACTGTGACTAAGCCATTATACTTGTTTCTATCTGGTTTATCATAGTTTTCTACATCACCATAAGCAACACAACACATAGTCCACTTATCTTTAGATGAAGGTATTTGATCATATACATCATACATCCTCATATGGATTTCTTCTTCATCAACTTTGATTAGAGCTTCAAATATTTTATTAACATGATTTGATACTTTATCATAATAACCTTCACCAATAAAATGGTCAGACCACTTTTTCATTGAACTTTCATTAACTGATTGTTGTTGAGGTCTACTCCACTCCCAAGATTTAAGATCTTCAATCCAATCGTGAATACCATATTGGCTATTAGACTCAAATATTTTATATGTTTTTAAGTATTTCATCAATTGACTTTGATAGTTTTAAATCTTTTTCTGTAACAATATCACCAGCGTCGTGTGTTGATAAAGTAAGTTTCACTTTATTATAAACCCAGTTTATTTCTGGGTGATGATTTTGTTCTTCACAAACTTCAGCAAGTTGATTTATAAATTTAAGAGCCTCTGAGAAATCTTTAAATTCAAATTCCTTCTGGAGTTTATTACTAACTTCAGACCACTCAAATATTTTATATGTTTTTAGATATCTCATTTACTTGCCTTAATAACTTTTATTCTTTCAGTTTGATATTTCATAATATCAACTTCTTGATGTTGCTTTAAGAAGTCAACCATCTTTTGATACATTTGAATTGTAATTCTACAATCAGTTAAGGCATCGTGATAGTTAGTCATATTAATTCCAAGAGCAGGTCCTACTTTAGACATAGAAGATGAAATCAATCCACCATCCCTTGATGATGTTCCAATAAAGTCAATTATATCTTTATATTTAGAATCTGTTTCAGCTAATGCTTGTAAAAGTGGTAAATAATATAATTGAATTAACATCTTAGTATCAAATACTTCATTATTAATTTTATGACCATATCTACCAGCCAACATCGCCATATCAAAACCAGCATTTTGTGCTATAAATAAACAAGGCTCATAATTGCCAGTCCAATCAAAAAATTTATCTAATATCTCTTGTTCATTTTTATATTTGTATTTACCTGAACCATAATGATTAAATCCTAACACCCATTTAGTTTTATCTTCTGGTGTACTAAATTTAGATTTAGTTTCATCTGTTAATTTAATCTTCTCATCAAACAATCCTAATTCATTAAAAGTATTTGATTGAAAGTTATAATCAGTTGATAAAGCAGATACTTGAGTTAATTGTTGTTGTTTAGGTCCACCTAAACCTGTTGTTTCTGTATCTATCCACAACCAAGGCATTTTAGATTTAGATTCTAACCATTCTAATATTTGCGGAATAGTTTTATACCACATCTTATTTTCATTTAATGATTCAACTATACCTTGATTATATTTGAAATTTACTTTCTCACCACTTGGCATTGAATAAGTTATCTTATCAACATTCTTAACGGTGTATTTATATTCTGGTTTAACATATTTCTTACCAGTTCCTTTGTTAACATAAGCGATTGTTATATGTGGTTTGTAATCTGGGAAACTATTTGAATTAGGAAACTCAGAAAGTTTATCGTGTAAATCTTGAAGAGCACCATCAGGGTTAACATTAAACTTAACAACATCATAGTCTTTGTTTTCAAAAACACCAATACCATCAACTTCTATGTTAATACTTTCGGTAAATCCTTCAAATACAGATTTAACATCTTCTTCTGTTACACCTTCATGTAAGCCGTATAATATAGTAACATGTGGATTCTCTTGTATGCCGTGAGTGTCATCACCTCCAGTATAAACATCTTCTGGATTAATGTAACTTGTTATCTCATCCCAATTACTTACAGGAACTTCAACCATCACACATCCGTATTCATAACCAGATGATTCTTTTATAAATTGTATATAGTTTTTAATTATCATATTCTACCTTGTATTATTATTCTTCTTTCACCGCCTCTATTATTATATGAGAAATTAAAATCAAGTCCAGTTTCGTCATGTAATCTTTTTACAGCTGTTAAGAAATCTTCAGCTTCTTCCATCAAATCACCTTCTGTTATATTATTAAATTTACTATCTGTTAAATCTTTTGATTCCCAAACTATTTCACCATTTGATGTTATTTTTCCTGTCCAATCAATAAAATCTTTTCTATCTTCTTTTTTACCCCAGTTTCTTGGATCCGATTCTTCTTTATTCATCATTCTACAATTAAAGTTTGGATTTTGCCAAACAGATATACCTGGATAAGATACATCTGATATCCAATACCAACCATTATCCTCAAACTCTTGAAAACAATCTTTTATAGAATCAAGAACTTGTTTATAGATTTGTTCTTCAACAGACTCGTTAAATTTTCTAAGGTGTTTCATAAATGTATATATAAAAAAAAGAGACTTAAAAGTCTCTTCTGTTTAATTCTTTATTACTCCATCCCATTTGTCTATAACCTTTAAGTAGTTATCAACAAAGTGATCTTTAGCGGCTTCACCACTAACATCTGATATGAATATTTCAACAAAGTATCTAAAAGGATTAAGTGAAGAATAAGTTATTACTTCTCCTTTTTCATTAAGTGTAATACCTTCATTTATATGTGTGAATCCAATTTTAGGTATTCTTGTAACTAAATCTTTATCATTAACTATTCTAATACTCTTAGGAACTAATTTATTATAATTATCCTTGAATGTTGAGTTACCAACTCTTGGACAACCAACAGTTACATTTTTAACTAAGTGAGCAATCTGTGGGAAATCTTTACAAATCATATAAGATGATATAACTGTAAGAGCAGCACCTAAACTATGACCACAAATAACAACTGATTTTATTTTATCTAATTTCTTAGAAAGAATAAAATTAATAGAACTATATAAATCTTCTTTAACAGAACTAAAAGCTGTATAAAAACCATTATGAACTTTTTCACCTGGTTCTACAAAGTTTACTTTTTTAACTTGAGCATCTTTTAAGA
>Ga0214919_10000764_pt1 | contig 55267 bp, 53 predicted proteins | sample LL1503_MetaG_FD_177994 | JGI IMG/M metagenome (GOLD analysis project Ga0214919, IMG submission 177994) | Freshwater microbial communities from Lake Lanier, Atlanta, Georgia, United States - LL-1503 | ecosystem: Environmental > Aquatic > Freshwater > Lake | place: USA: Georgia | collected... | reverse complement strand
ATCTTCATTCTTTAAATCTTCATTCTTTAAATCTTCATTCTTTAAATCTTCATTCTTTAAATCTTCATTCTTTAAATCTTCATTCTTTAAATCTTCATTCTTTAAATCTTCATTCTTTAAATCTTCAATTGTTAACCCGACTTTTTTATCTGGGTCAACATCATTAAATTGAATTTTACCCTTTAAATATGCGGAATAAAACACATTTTGTTCTGTATTTGCGGTAGCATATATATCTCCTAATTTAGTCACCATAAATAATATATTAGTAATATAGGTTGAGGTTGTTTGATTATCCAAATAATATTCAAACACAACAAATCCACTAAGAATAGTATTTAAAAGGAAAAGTAAAATTGATGTGTATGCCGCACGTTGATACCATTTATCTAAATATAAAATATTGGTTCTTTTTTCTAATGGCAACAATTCAAGAACTTTTCCAACAGATTCATTATCACACGGAACATTTTTATTTACATCTAAATATGTAATTAATCTATTTTCTCTCTTTACTTCACAATAATATAATGATAAAAATGAGGATAATGTTATAAAATTAACAACAAGTCCTGCGTTATATAAATGATTTTCCCAAACCATATTTTCACTTAATGAACAAACATGGTCAAAACATTTTTGCGGAACAAATAAAATAAGTAAAGATGAAACTAAAACTCTATATAATTCTACAGCTACTAAAGGGATAAAACCAATTTTTTGTTGAAAATCCTGGTCATTAATTTTGTTTTTAATAATATCTAAAGAACAGCATGATTGTTGTTTTTTTATTTCATCCATTTTGGTTTCAATCGCCACAATTTGTTTTTCAGTTTCAACAATTTTTTTCAAATCATCACAAATTGTTTCTTGAGTAACAATATTTTTTTCGTTTTCAACGTCCATTTAATATTTATAAATATTTTTTTTATAAATATTTTCCTTATTACATTTTTATTATTTTTATTATTTTATATTTCTTCTTCTATAATAATGCATAAAATTTCCTCTTCTATAACTTCATTTTCTAAATAATAATCTTCTTTTTCTGTATTGGTATTTATTATAGGTAAAAAAATGTTAGGTTTTTCTGAAAATTTATTGTAAGGAATCTTCATTTTTTCACACCAGTTTATTGATTTATGTATATTTATTTTTTTTAATGATTCAATTTTATCGTCTTTATTTTTATTTTTATAAATATTTATAACTTGATCAATTGTCTCTAATTGTTGCTGTCCAATAATATTATTAATATCATCAATTTTATTAATATAGAAATATGGTGTATCTTTATCAATAATGTGTTTAATATTTTCATTATTAGAGTAAAATTTTTTAAATTCTATTAATTTTACTATGTGTGAAAAATATATTTCGCTTGTATTATCATTTAATATAAAATTTTTGCATACAATAAATTTTTCATAACTCATTACATTACTGGTATTTGGTTTTACAATATAAACTTTTTGATATAATGAACTTAATAAATATAAAATATCAACTACTGGTTTATGAAAAGTAAATCCAACTTTTATTATAGTGATACCATTCTCTTTTTGTCTATGTAATATTAATAATATTGTATCAATTAATTTTATTATATAATTATTTAAATTACAATATACTATTTTTTCTATTTCATAAAAAATAATGTCGTAACTTTTTCTATTTAATTCTTCATGTAAATTAGATTTAAATTCTGTATAGTTATCTATAGAGTCATTATTATTTTCTCTAAATAATTCATAACAGCAATTCACATCTTCATATGTTGAAGATATTGTTATAAAATTAATATTTGTATTTCTATAGTTATCAAAAATATTCAACATGTGAATAATTTCCAACATGTCATAAAAAATACTAGTTTGTGTTTTTACTTTACTAACAGATAAATTTGAACCAGGTATTTTGGAAAAAATAAATTCATATGGGTTTACAATTTTAACTATATTTTGTATATTAAAAGACGAATCATCTTCAATTATAGTATTTAATTGTGTTTTCATTTTTTTATAATAATTAAACAAACTATGTGAAATATAAGTGTCGATTACATTTTCTTGTGAAGAAGGATTTATTTTTATATAAGAATTAATTACTTTGGGTAATATATAATAGCTCATTTAACTATATAATATAATATATATTTTTTAAGTAATTACTAGACATATTGTTTATTCATCATCTCCTTCAATTACTAATTTTGTTGCTTTTTTAGTGATTTTCCTTGATTTTTTTGGTTCTTCTTTTTCTTTACTAGTATTTATATCTAAAACCATATTTGATAAGTCTGCAACAACATCTGCCTTTTTTGTTCTCTGTTTCGTCTCTTTTATTTCTTTTTCATCTAAAGCTTCAGTGGCTGGAACTAATACAAGTTTTGTGTTTAATTTTCTAATTTTTGATACTACAGATTTTTTACTACTAGGTTTTGATTCTTTTTCAACGCTTGTTTTATATCCTTCAACGCTTGTTTTATATCCTTCAACGCTTGTTTTATATCCTTCAACGCTTGTTTTATATCCTTCAACGCTTGTTTTAGATATTGCTTGATTCATTACTCTATCTTCATCTTGATATTCACCTAACTCAATTTCAATTTTCTCTTCATTCACGTGTCTAACTTTTTTATAAACAAAATATCTATTCAAGAATGAAATTTTCTTCTCAAATTCCGTCATTTTGGCAGCCGAACCTAAATCATTTTCCTTGTATTTATTACGCTTAATTTCTTCAATCATTGTCATAAACAATTCACTAAATAACCCACTGGCTTCTGGTAATCCTAAATTTTGTGCTTCATCTCTATCCACTAATTTAAAACCATAATCTTCCATAATTCTATTTAAATAATCAAAATTGATTAGAAATTCTGGTAATAATTGATTAATCGATTCTTGGTAAACATCTATTCTATATCCTATACTACTTGAATCATCCTCAAATATGTCAGCTTTGTATCCTTTAACAATTTCCCATATTTTTTTTCCATCATCAATAATTTGAACACTTTCCCCAGCCCCCTTCTTTTTTAACATCTTAAATATTTCCTTTCCATCATACGCCGTTCCTATAAAATACCCGTTTAATTTTGTACATTCAGATAGATTTCTCATAAAACCTTGAAGCGTGCTAGGTGTTTCCCAGAAATAATGTAGTGCAAATTGACAAGATGACACGTTAAATCCCTCCGCACCTTTTCCATATTGTCTTGATACACCCTTACCAATTTTATCGGAATCTTTGCTTCCATTTCCAAAAACAGCATTTGTTATTTGAATTGCTTTGTCATTTAACATAGCACTTCCATTTTTAATATTAAATGCTGAATTACCGTTTACAAATAAAGCATAAGGCATAATTTTATTTTGTCTTTTAGCCTTTAAAAATCTTGCACATGCTCCGTCTAATCTATTTTCTAAATTATCCTTTGAAATGTCTACACCAAACACAAATGATAAACGTGCGGCAATCCATTTAGGTAAATCTCCTGCCTTACCACAAGCAAAATCAATTAATGTGTCGCCTAGTTTTGAAACACATCGAATTAATAACTTTTTAACATACAAATTATGAAAATTCTTTAATCCTTCTGTTTTAAAATCCTTAGATTTTACGTTATAATAAACATCTTCATCTACAACTAAGTCAGGAATATTCATACCTGAAGATATCATTTCTTCTGTTACAGGATAATGAATTGACTTCCAATTATCATTTGCTACATGATATGCGTTTCCGAATTGTTGCGCACCCTGACGCATTTCAGTAGTTTTATCATATCGAACACGCAATGGTTTCCATCTCCATCCCTGTTCGCCATCTAAATCATAACTAAATTCAACAATTGTGTTATCGTCAATCATTTCACCTTCCTCTGAAAACATTTGTTTATTGTTATTTCCATCATCTTTTAACATAAGATTACAAATACCTGCTGTTGGGTCATACGGACTTGTGGGATAAAATTGAACAGGTTTAGATTCTCTATCACTTTTATCATCGTAATTTTTATATTCTGGTAAATTATCATCAATAACATCTTGGCACGGATTGATAAAACCATGACGTTTTTCATTAAATGAGCATCTAAGTTGGACTTGTTTGTAACTATTTAATTGAACACAAGCGCTTGCACTTACACCATCTTCAAACAAATTTTTTACAACATCACTGTTGTCTTTATTTTTTATAGTAGTAACTAAAAAGTCTATTGTGTTATATTGTGGCGGTTTCCATTTAAACGAATAATCCCATGTTATTTTTGTAAGAGGTCCGCATTCATTTACGGAATTTGCCCCGACACCATAAAAAGCCTGGGTAAATATTAATCCATCTGTAGTATATTCAAATAATTCATTTCTTACTTTTGATAAGATTGTATTACAACCGTCAAATATATTACTAGTACTAGAATTAAAGTTTTCAGGGTAAAATTTTTTACACATTATTCTAAGTGGTGAGTTTACAACTCTTTTCTTGACCTTTTCGACAATTGATTTAAGACCAGTTTGAGTTTCATTTGGCTGTAGTATGGAAACAATATCAATATGTTCAACGAAACTTTTCAATATTAAATATCGCGGGTCTTTTTCATCTTTTTTAGATCTAGACCTTTCTTTTTCCTTATCTTTTTCAAAATTAGACATAAAAGGATGTGTTCTTAGATCTATTTTGTTCTTATAATAAATATCAAAAGCCGCATATAAGTTAATAAACTTACCATCTTTGTCGTGCGAAATAAGCTCGCCATCTATTAAACAATTGAATGTTTCTTCGTTATTTGTTTTTGCTCCTGTAAATATAACTTTCATGTTAGAATTAATTAAATATATCTTGCCAGTTTCATTTACGTATAATAAATGTCTATCTCCGTCTGCTTTATCAGTAACAACAAAATCTTTTCTTATATTAGGTATAATAGAATTGTTGTTAATTGGAGATACATTTTCTAACTGCAAAGTAAAAGAAGAAGGACCAATAAAATCACTAGAATATACTGGTTTTTTTGGGTTATAATTATCAGTATGAAGCATTTTCATATAAGACTCTAATACTTGTCTTTGTTCTGGATAAGAAATCGGAAAATTTGTACCTTGAAGACCACCTAAGACAATTTTAATTACACTTCTTAAGGACTCTAATATAATGTTATAATTATTAAACCTTGAACCTGGTCCAATTCTTCTATTATCAACTTCTAATTCGATTTCATATGTTTCGGGTTTATCAAATACTCCTGCTTCATCAGTAGTATAATATTTTTGTGCCTTACCATCAATCATGTCAGATTGTTTTACTATACTAATATCAACGAGAATTGGATATAAATCATGAACAAATGTTACACGATTTAAATACCGAAATATTTTTTTAGATGTTCTCCAATTACTTATAATAAAGGGAATAGAACCCTTATTAGACGACATTTTTTCTTCTGTTTGATAAGAAACTCTGAAATTAAAATCATCAAAATTAACAGGTCTAATTTTTTCCTTTTTCTCATTTAATACATTATTTTTTCTTGTAAACCCAACATCCGCGTTTTTTTTAATTAAATCATTAATGTCATTAGCTTTACAATATTCTTGAATATTATTCAAACCGTTTATTTCAGCTCTTATATTTGACACTTCAAATACACCTCTGTTTTTATCTAGAAATTCGTTTTGAATTTTAAGCGTATAATTTCCGCTTTCATTTATACAGTTAAAACCTAATGATTTTAGTTTTTTAATAACATTATCGTAGTCGCTTCTAGTTAATTTTTTAATTCCTTTTGTTCCAAAACGGATTTCTAATTCGTGTGATGTTAATGAGTTAAATATATGCGGGTTTGAAGCATAATACATTTTAACTAAATTATCGAATAGAATTTGCGGTGGTGATTGTTCTTTTTTATTGAATATTTCCTTATCTTCTTTTTCAAAAATATCTTCGGGAGGCGTATCTTGTGGTGTACGAGGTATAAAACCTAACTCTTCTGGAGCTGTTTCTATTGGTGAATATGGATGATATGGCGAATCAGGTGTAAATACATTAGATACTTGTTGCTCTTCAGGTTTTAAATAACTTTTATAAGGGCTAATATTTACTATGGATACTTCTTCAACTAATTCGTCATCATCATCATAAACAACATCATATATTTTGTCATTATCTGGATATACTTTATGAATAGTAGACTTATTTCTATTTCCCATGTCATCAATTACAATTACTTTATCACCTACCTTATATGTTTCTCTAGTAACTGGAGGCGAATCTGGTTCTTTAACAGGAGGTGTAACAGGTTTTAATATTTTCATTTTTCTATCTTTTAACAATTCTTTTAACAACGAATATTTATCACGCAGTCCAAAATCATCATATTCCTCTTTTTTTTCTTTTGATAAGCTATTAAACAAATTAATTAATTCTGGATTTGATATATCTTTTAGTAAATTAATTTTGATTTTTTCATTTTTTATTTTGTCAAATTTTTCTTTAGTTGGACCATCTAAATTTAGATAAACTGTATTTAATTCACTACTTCCAAAATCTTGTGTTATAGGTTCAGGTTCAGGTTCAGACATTATTATATATATATAAATACATATTTTTAAATTGTTATTCAATTTTTTAAAAATATTGAATTAAACTTTCGTATAATTCATTCTTATTCTTATTTTTATTTGTTTCATTATTAACTGTTTGAATAGTTAATTTATTACAAAAATCAATTAATTCTTTGACCTTATAGGAAGATATAGATTTAATAGGTTTATCAATATTATCTATTTTATAATATTCATTTTTATATTTTGTTATTTCTTCACTTTCTTTATTGTCTGTTTTATAACCAAAATTAGCCACATACTTATTTCCATTAACAAATCCTTTTTTAATTAAATGTATAACACTAGTATCATTCATTAAGAGTTCAAAATACGTATTTTTACTAATATAAAATACATTTAAATTTTCTAAAACACATAAAGTTAAAAAAGTATTCATGTCTATTCTTTGTTCGTTTGCCAGTTGATTTTCTATATGTGTTAATGTAGCAAACTTATATGTTTTAAGCAATTGTTTTTCTTTTCGTAATTTTTCAATATATTCTATTTTTATTTTTTTCTCGATAATTAAATTCTTAAAATCAATCATTTCATAACTAGCTTCACCATTTTTCATAATGTAAAAAGACCAGAATAACGAATCTTTTTCACTTGGAAAAAATATTGAGTTTGTACTACTTTGTAAATCTTTATTAGAGTTTTCCTTTAAAATTATATCCTTGTGTTGATTTTGATTATCAATGATTTTTTCATCTTTTTCATCTTTTTCATCTTTTTCACATTTGTGTTTATTTTCTTTTTTACAAACAGTCGTCTTTTTTACAATTTTATTTTTTATAGAGTTTTCTATTTTATCTTCATTAAGCATATAATCTTGTAATTTATTTACTACAATATTATAATTAGTATCTTCATTTTTTAAAAAAAGTTTGTCTTGAAAGTTCATTTGATAATATTTATTTTGTATTGTTATCTTTATTATCTTTTTCAAAGAATATATTCTTGTACGTCTCTTTTTCTTTTTCAATAGTATGTAGTGTTTTTTCCTGTGTATTCACATAATTTATATAAACAAGGATTTCATCAAGTATTTGTTTTTTTAGTTCAGAAATATTAATATGAACACCATATTTATTTTCATTGAGTGTAACATCTTTATTATTATGTAATATTCTTAAAACTTCTATTTGATTAAATTTATTCATATTTTCAATAGATTCTCTAATATAATTTAGCTCACTTACAGAATAATTATTAATATCATTTGTAGAAACAGAAATCTCCATTATTATAAATATATTGTAAATTTGTTTTTAATATAATTCAATATAATGAATTAAATATAAAATTTTTTTATATAATTCATTAATAAATGGAAGATGGTATTGAAAGAATGATGTCGCCAGAATTATATAACATTCATTTTTTAAATGACAAAATAAATAAAAATGAAAAAATGAAGAAAAATATTGTAAAAGATTCAAAAGAATCTACTACTCTTTTAAAAGATTCATCTACTGTTGTAAAAGATTCATCTACTGTTGTAAAAGATTCATCTACTGTTGTAAAAGATTTAAAAGAAGAATTTACAAATCCTCAATAACAAGTTTAGGCTTAAGTGCATTTTTATAAACTTCTTTATCCGGTTTAGGTTTAACTAATTCACCAATTATAGAAACATATTTATCATTTAATTCAAATCTCTGACCAATAACGCGTACATTAAATGTATCATTTACATCTATTTCAGAAAATTGTTTATTATTATAATGATGATCACGTGCTAAATATACGATAATTGGTGAAGGAATTTCATCAGCACTTTCAGCACGAATACCCGCCTTTGTTATATTCTTTGCTACGCAAGAAACTAATGTTCCTTCAACTGGGAAACAAATTTCACATTCAAATACTACTTCAAATGAAATATTGATTCCTCTTTCAACTAAACCACTAGAATATGTAATTATTTTAGACGACTTCGGCTTAATATAACCTTCAACTAAACATTTACCCTCAAAATTAAACGCAATTACTTTTTCAATTGTCTCTTTAATATTTTTACCGATTGAAGTAATAGGAATTGAAATATTTTTTGTAATTAAGCATCTTGAATAAATCGTCACTAATTTATTATCTCTTTTCTTATATTTATGTTGCGGTTTTGCCGATAATTCCATTCTTATAATGTATATTCACATTATCTTTTAATTGTTTTCAATTTTATTATATAAATTATATAAATTATATAAATTATATAATAATTATTTATTACTTCTTATTTATTAGTTTTTATTTATTTCTTTTCGTGAATTCTATAAACTTGATGATACAATGCCATTTCAGGTGATAAAAACCAATACAATCCATTTTTATTGATTGTATTGTAATATCTTAACAAAAATTCTTGATACACACATAACTCATTATGACTGATAGCTTCTCTTACAACTTGACCATTAACTTTATCCATTTGTGTATTTTCCTTTGTAAATTTTTCAAATCCTAAAATACGATTTATTTTTTCAATAGTTTTTTCCTTACCTTCTTCATCACATCGCGCTCCAGTTATAAACTTAGACTCTGATTCAGCAACTTTTTTTTTCTTTTTTGACGATTCATAGTCGCGCGTTTTAAAAACCAAATAGCTGTTACTTTTTTCAAATCCAATAAACCCAATTACATTGCTATATTTATCTTTGTCAAAAGTAAGCATTTCTTTTGCGGTTTTAGACATAGCAATTTCTCTCCAATCTTCCGGTTCAGCTTCAACCCATTTATTCGTTTTATCTAATTTCATTATCATTCGCTTCCCCATATCAAACATAACAATTGCGTGTATTTTTTTAGTAACAATGCTGTTTAAATCAAAATACTCTTTCGCATACCATTCAAATGTTTTAGGTTTTATTGTTTCTAAAGAGTATAAATAATTTAACAAGGTTAATTTATCATTAAACAATAATAATTCAATTATGTGTTGAATTAAAAAAACAACCATATAATCAATTTTAAATTCAGGGTCACTATTTTGTGTATATTCTACTGCCATTTTATTCATTACAATACCACAATATTTATACCATGCGTCATCACCTTTGTCACCGCGCGGTACTTTTACACCTCCTTTAGAATATTCTACTGCTAGATTAAAGTATAATTTTAGTTTGTCTATTAAACTTTTCCCTGCCGAAATAATACTTAATCCTTCATCTTCTGGTTCGCCAATTTTTAAAGAGACGTCTGCTGGTTTTACTATTCCTTGTTTTACTATTCCTTGTTTTACTATTCCTTGTTTAACATTTCCTTTATTTAATTCAAAATTTACAAAATTATGTTTAAAATCAATAGGGACAGATCTTTCATAAATCGAAATGTTTTTATCACTTAATTCAAGCGGCTGAAATAAATAATATTCGTCAATATTTATTAAATGACCATTTCTTCCATATTTATCCACAATAAATTCACTACCATCATCAATCAATTGTGATAAAGCAGAATAAATTTGAACTAACGGATACTTCTTCGGTGTTTGAATTAGCTGAAATAATATTTCTTTTTTATAAAAAAAACTTTCCTTCATTAAATTCCTTATTTTTTGTAATATTTTCTCTGAATTCACCGTAATAAAATTTTCATTATAAGTGTCTTCATTTAAATCATTATCGTCTATTTCTTTATTTGGATCACAATCATAATAACACTTTTCCATATAATCACACGCAGATGAATAAGGAGCATCTCCAATTTTAAAATCATGAATAACAAATCCAGATGATAAGTTTTGCTTGATTTTTTCTTTAATATTTCTACTCATTATTTCTTGTGTGAAATTTGTCTGGTCATGATTAATAATACAATCAACTGCTGTTTCTTTTAAAACTCTGCTAACTTTACCAATTTGAATTGCCTTGTATTCAGCTACACGATAAACATATAAATCGGCAGCCTCTTCTTCACTATCTTGTAACAATGTTCCATACATAAAAATTTGAACATTTCGTTTTATAAAATCAAGGTCTTTATGACTAAAGTTACGAACACCACGTCCAATAATTTGTTCTATACGATTCATGTTATACCATGGTTCCAAAATATGAATTTGGCGAATATATTTAAAATCGATACCCTCAGATCCTGCTTTTGAAATTAAAACAACTTTAACTTTATGACCATCTTTATTATCTAAATTTGTAAGACCTTTAACCTCAAAATCATTATCCGGTGATAATCTAGGATCTCCGGTAATCATAGAATAACGTGCAGGTAAAAAATCTTTTTTATTTACAGGTTTTTTCATTGTTCTAACATCGACAACATCGGTTGGTGCGTTTTCAAATAAAGGTTTTACACCTTTTCCATATCTTGTAAAACCCATTTCTTCTAAGGCAAGTGCCATTGGAATTAAACCACTATCAATGTATTGTGAATATATTAATATAACACCGTCTGAAATAATCTCTTCATTTTCTCCCGATTCAGGGGTATAAATATTATCAATGATGGTTTTAATTTTTGAACTATATCTACCAATTATGTCACGAGAAAATATGTGATTTTTGGAGTCTTTGCTTTTATATGAAAAAGACCCTTTCTCAGGAGGAGATTTTTTATCAACAAAATTCATTATTCTTTCGAGACCTTCTCTTCCAGTTAAACTGCGAGGTTCCAAAATGTGTTGTCTTTCTTTTAAAACCTTTTTTAAAACAGGTTTTTTAAAAGATATTGAACTACTTACTTCTTCTTCTTTCTCTCCTTCATCTAATTCAGGACTATCTTCTGTTTCATCAATTGCTTGTTCAACTTCTTCAACTAAGGAATCTGGTGTCTCTATTTCGCTATCTGGTTTTTCTCTAAAATCTTCTTCTAATTCATTTGTATGTTTTTCTCGTGGTAAATCTCTAATCATCATTTTTAAATCTTCATGAGGATATGAAATTATTAATGATTCAAGTGGTGTTTGTAATAATGTATAACCAAAAGACTCCATGTTTTCAAAATTAGGCATTTCTCTTATTTGACCTTTTTTTGTTGTTATGCTAAATGATTTATTTTTTAAATTGTAAATTATATATCTATAAGCGCACGATTGACAGTTACCGCAGTCACCACAACTATCTAATTTATTTAAATACAAACTAATAATGCGGTGTTTATCTTCTTCATCAATTCTTTTACCGTTCATTTGAAATGATGGATATATTTCAAAAGGGAATGTTTTTTGTTTCGCAAATTCATCTGGAAACACTCTATATGGAAATGTATATGGGTTTTCACCACGAACAAAAGAAACGTAACCGGTCGCCTTTCTTGTTAAAAGTTCTTTACCATATTCCTTAAAATTTCCGTCTTTGTCAAATACATCTTTAACTTCTATTCTTGCTCGTCTATCATTTGTATTCATCAAATTTAATAACCATATAATTTCTTTATAACTATTATACATTGGCGTAGCTGATAAAAGTAATAATCTCATATTTTCTGCGGCTTTAACAAGAATTTCAAGGTTAATTGCAACTTTTTTGTTTTCATTGTCTTCTGTTTTACGAATATTATGAACTTCATCAATTACTATTAAACGATTATCAAATTCATTTTTAAGTTTTCTAATAATACTTTTATTTATTTGTATTGGAGAATCTTTCATATTTTCTTTAATAAGTTGTATTTTGCTTTTTTCTCTTTTTTCTCCTCTTTCGCTCTTAGAATATACACCTTCTTCTATTATTTGCTTCCTTTTTTGTTTTTGTATTTCTTCATCATAATCAATTGTTTTTAAAATGTAGTTAGCAAATTGACCATATCCTAAAAATAAATAATTCGAATTAATTAATGATTTTATTTGACTTATGATTTTTTCTCTCGGTATTCCTTTCATATTCATTGGATTAATTTCTTTTAATAATTTATTACCTACACATCCTTTTACTGTCCATAATCCTTCAACTTCTTCTAATTTTCTCTCGTCAAACAATTGAAGTTTGAAATTATCTTGAACGTTTTCGGATGCTACAATTAAAGTTCTCTTAGACAACCCCATTTGCTTTAAATAGTCACGCATTTCTTCACATACGCCAATTGCCGAACACGTTTTACCTGAACCTAATCCATGATATAATAATAAACTATTATATGGAGTTTGAAAAGACAAAAAGTTTTTCACAAATGCTTGATGAGGTTGTAATTCAAAATCAGCTTTTGCCAACATATCCGCATATTCTTCTGTAGTTTTATTTTCAAATTCCTTAATAGTTGTATGTATTGTCCCGTCATATTTTGTATCATTAAATTCCTTCTTTTCAGCAATTTTTATATTAAAATTTGTATCATTTAAATTAGGATACAAAGAACTATTTTCTTCGGGATTTTCATTTAAACATTGGTTTTCAATTAACTCTTTTTTTAACAAAAATTTATTACATTCTTTTGAATAAAGATTTTCATCCGAACATTTTAATTGTTCATATTCTTTTTTTAGATTTATACCACATATATTTTTTTGTTTTATGTCGTTTTCTTCTTGTAATTCCGGTGCTTCTACAAGAGCTTTTTGTTTTATTTCTTCTTTTAATTCTATTGTTCCTTTTTCTTCTGAACTAATATCTTCCATATAATACTTATATATTATGAATATAATCTATATTCTTGTAATACTTTATTAATATTAGTTATTAATTGTTTTTTTTCTAAATTATATGGTCTTATACTTTCTAAACATTGTTCCAAATTTTTCCATTCTAATTTGCTAACCTCTGTTTTTTGAAAATTATCAATATTTTCATCACTACTTTTCATATACGCCAAAAAATATTTGTGTTTATAAGATTTATGATTTGTCCCTATAAATATTTCTTCAAATGGTAAGATGTTTTCAATAATAGAAATATTATTTCTTAATATTCCGGTTTCTTCTTCAAATTCCCTCAACGCACAATCTAAATCTTTCTCTTGATAATTGCGACGCCCCTTTGGAAACTCCCATTCAGTTTCTGCCCAGTGTGTTTTACTATTTTTCACAATATCATCTAATGTAATTTTTGTATCATTTTCTATAATTATTCCACTTTTAATTAAATTAAATTTCTTAAAAGAAATGATTTCTTCATTTTTATATTGAATATTAGATACACTTCCCCACATCATTTTCCATAAATTATCAAATTCTTCTATTAATATTTGTTCTTTTTCTTGTATTGACATTTCATTTATTATACTTTGAACATGTTCAATATTATTTGGTGAATATTTACCTCTTATAAAATCAATATAACCAAAACTATCCTTGCGTCTAAGCATTAAAAACTCCGGCCCTTTAAACCCAGATCTAAACAAAATAATTCCATAACTTGTAATGGGTAATTTACAATTATGAAATAAATGACCTAATTTTCCGCAGTTATTACATATATTTGTATTTTTTATCATTTTTAATTAAATATTAATTAATAATAATAAATTGTTTTTAAACTTTTATTCATTAAATTATCTAATTTTAAAATGATGAATTTTTTATAATACAATAATTTTATTATTTTTATGATTATTCTTGGGATAATCCATTCAATATAATATTTACGAAGAATACAAATGAGCTGTATTATATTCCTCACCATAATCAATTAATAATTCTTCACCTATATTAATATCTTCTAAACAAACGTATAAAACCTTGGGTTCTTTGTTTATATAACAAACAGAGCTCTGTAAATTTGGTTTATTATTAATATTTAAATGGCTATTAACATATTTTAGTTCGTTACTGTATACTTCCCCATCAACAATTAAGTCATCAACTAAATAAAAAAGATATAAATTATTTATATTCACATCTTGATCTTTTTTAACAATTCCTGTGTATTCTCCGATTACATCACATTTTTTAAAATTTTTAGTCGCAAAAACACCCTTTTGTCCCGCTAAAATATGAGGTGGTTCTAAAACGCGCACTTCAATACCATTTATACTACCTTTTTTTTCATATTTTCCCTTATTTAGAATCATTAACCAGTTGTTCGTATCTAAATACGTATCATTCTGTATAAAAAATAAATATAAAATAAAAAATAATATAATTATACTTATTGAATTTATAATAATATATATAATATCTGTCATAAATAATAATTATAAAATAAATTATTTTTGCTCATAATAATGGAATTCTTATAATACGATAAATTCTGTTTCTTTTAATATTAATCTAAATTAATGACAAATTTAGACCCTAAAGTTTGGGGACCTCATTATTGGTTCTTTTTACATACAATAGCAATGACATATCCTCATCATCCGAATGCGGTTACTAAGAAGAAATATTATGAATTTGTTCAAAATATTCCGTTATTTATACCCATTGAGGCAATGGCAAGTGATTTTAGTAAATTAATAGACCAATATCCGGTTTCATCCTATTTAGATAATCGTGAATCTTTTATAAGATGGTTGTGGTTTATACATAATAAAATAAATGAAAAACTCGAAAAACCTAAAATAAGTTTGAACGCATTTTACGTAAAATATTATGAAGAATATAAGCCAATGGATGCTAAAATGAAGGAATATAATAAAATAAAAGCAAAATTAATTTATGGAGGAATAGTATCAGCTATTTTAGGTAGTATTTATTATTTATATGATAAATAAGTTTCTTCACATATTATATAAATATTTATATGATTAATGAAAATGAAAAAAATGGAAAAAATGGAAAAATAAAGGGTGGCAAAGCAATCGCTTCAGGTGGTTATGGATGTGTATTTAGCCCAGCTTTAAAGTGTGAAGGTAGTAAAAAAAGAGAGAAAAACAAAATTAGTAAATTAATGACTAAAAAACACACTTTATCCGAATATGAAGAAATAGAAAAGGTTAAAAGAAAATTGATTAATATTCCAAATTATACTGATTATTTTTTAGTAAATGACATTACAGTATGTAAACCCGAAAAACTTACAAAGTTTGATTTAGCACAATATAAAAAAAAGTGTAGAGCTTTACCTAAGGATAAAATTTACGACCATAATATAAATGAATCATTAGACAAACTACTTTTACTGAACATTCCAAATGGAGGAGTAGCATTGGATGATTATAATTATAACAGTGGTTCATTTGATAAATGGTATAAAACATCTGATAATTTAATTAAGTTATTAAAAAACGGAATAATTCCAATGAATACGCAAAATTATTTTCATTGTGACGTAAAAGATTCAAATATATTGATTAAAGATAACGACGATGAATTTAAATTGCGGTTAATTGATTGGGGACTTTCTACTGAATATACTCCATTTATTGATGCGGAAATACCAAAATCATGGTTTACTAGATCAATTCAATTTAATGTACCTTTTTCTGTAATTTTGTTTACAGATTACTTTGAAGAAAGATACATAAAATATATTGAAAAATATGACAAAATTGATGAAAATATATTGAGACCATTTGTTTATAATTATATAATATTTTGGTTAAAAAAAAAGGGTTCTGGGCATTATACGTTTATAAATGAGATAATGTATATATTATTTAGTAATGACATTGAAGGTGACAATAATCAGTCAAAAATTAAAATAATAGAAAATGAATTTACTCTTTTTTATATAACAAATTATTTAGTTAAAATATTACACAAATATACTTATTTAGAAAATAGTAAGATAGTAATTAAACTAAACGATTATTTAGATAATGTTTTTATAAATATTGTGGATGTTCATGGACTATTAACATGTTATTTTCCATTAATAGATATACTTTTTATAAATTATAAAAACTTGTCAAAATCTCAACACAAAATATTTATAACAATTAAAAATATATTTACTACATATTTATTTTCACCTATAACAGATAAGTCTGAAATAACTAAAATAATAGAGAAATTAGAAGATTTAACTTTGTTAATTAAAGGGGAAATAAATAGTGATACATTTCATACGATAAATAGTAGTACAAGTAAAACTACTACAAGTACAAGAAAGGCAAGAGGAATTATAAAACATAAAAAAACAAATAAAAAATTTTTTCATAAAACTTCAAAAAAAATATTAAGAGATAATAATTTGTTTTTATTAACTCAACTTAAGAAATAAGAAATAAAATATTAGTTAATTATATAATGACAAATATGTTCAATAATCTTTGTAATCCCGCAAAATTATATGCGGTTCTATTCGTAATCACACTAATTTCATCAGTGTTTAATGGTATTTCTATTATGACACTCGCTATTAAGTTAATATTTGCTATAATATGGATTGTAGTATTAAATTACATATGCGGTTCAGGATTTATTTGGTTTTCATGGTTATTAGTTTTATTGCCATTTGTTTTATTAATTTTCGGGACGTTAGGTTTAATGAAAATGGTACAAAGTCAACAACTTTTGCGTTCAATGCAACTTAAATAAATAAACAAATTGATTATGAATTATAAAAACTATAATTATATTATTTATATTATTAAATAATATATAATGAGACTAGAAATATTTATATTAGGGTTAACAGCATTTTTCATATATAACGCATATAATGACGGTAAATATACAAAAATGTTATTAACATTTAAAAAATATTATAAAATGATTTTCTATGCGTTGCTAGGAATTGGTATTTATTTATTATTGAAAAGAAATCCATCACAAGGAAGAAATATGTTATTATACGCAAATAATTACGTAAAATTTATGCCGATTGATAAAACATCTATGGATATGATTTCACCAATATTTGATTTTACATCAACCGATGACAACAGTTTTATGGAATCATTCAATAATATTAATCCTGCAAACATAAATTCTGAAAAAAGAATATTGAGTTCAGGAAAAACAGGAACTAAACGTTCTGTTAGTGAAACAAAAAAGAAATATGTAGCATCTCAGCAAGACTGGAAATGCGGTGAATGTAAAACTCAATTAAACGCATGGTTTGAAGTAGACCATAAAGTCAGATTAGAACACGGTGGCGGAAATGATGTATCAAATTTAGTTGCTTTATGTAGAGAATGTCATGGAAAAAAAACAGCTATGGAGAATATGTAGATTAATAGAAAATGAGACAACAAACTTTCTATGAAAATATTATGAAAATATACCGGAAAATATATAATAAAATAAAATTGTGTTATTATATTATATGAGCGGTAATAATACAAATAATATGGGTAATGTGGGTAATGTAGGCAGTGCCCCTAATATAAATAACAATCAAGGACAAAATTTATTACCATATTTAGCTAATAATGGAATTACTATACTTTTTGGATTATTATTAATTATAATGATTATTATTACATTATGGGTAATTTATACAGGTGATAAAAGTGGTACTACTAAGGAATTAAGCTCACATACAAATAACCAAATTGCGCAAGATGTATTTTTAACCTTATTCATTTTATTTTTAGTATTTGGAGGAATGATTATGGTTCTTCAAGATTTTGCTTCGATAAAAAGTTTTTTAAGTCAATTTAAAGGTGTATTAGTTGTAATTATTTATACTATATTTTTAATATTATTATTTAGGTCATTACCGGAAAAATTTTTATTTAATTACGCAAAAATAATAGTTCCTATTTCTATTTTACTAACAGGATTTGTCTTTTTTAAAGGTCTTAAAAGAAATTCTATGGATGATATTAATATTAATTATGAAAGATTGAAATATTTTATTTTATTTTTCTGTTTAATAACTCTTTTAATAATGTATCAACAAGTAGACCCAGGTGGTCTTATTAAAAAATATTTTGGTTATTCATTAACTTTAACTATTGTATTAGCCTTTTTCGCATTTTTATATTTAATAATACTATGGACTTTACCAAATGGATTAAAACAATCAACCATACCCGGAATGAATGCTCCGTCACCAGGTGGGTTTCAAAAATTATTGGACAATTTATCATATTACAGTTTTGGTCTTTTCATACTATTTTTAATAATAATAACTATTTCAATTCTCGCAATGAGTAATAATGGAAAGAATTTTGATAAAAATTTCTCAACAGATAAAGACATTGCGGGCGGTAAATCATCCATAATTTTAATATGTGTTTTAATAACCTGTATTATTTGGGGCGGGTTTTTGATATTTAATTTATTTGATACTTCAAGTAATGCCCTTCCAGATGCTACAATTACAAAAATTCAAAAAACATTTACAGTTATTTTCGGTATAATAACATCAGGTTTACTAATTGGATGGATAGTTTATATGGCTCAAAATTCATCCACTACTGCAAATGGTGTTTTTAAAACTATAATTAATACATTATTAGTAATATCAGTATTAGCGTTAGTTTATAATATAATTATAGCAAAATCACCCTATGGAAATGCTAAAAAAAATAATTATATTGATTTAATTATAAATCTTATTCTTTATATTCCGTGTATATTTTCAGATATTATCAATTTAATCGTTAAAGAGTACATTATTGCCAAATCACCCAATTCACAATTTGTAACATCAATCATTTTAATGATAATAACAATTATTTTATTTTTCTTGTATTTTAAGTTACCATCTATTGAAGAAAAAATCGCTTTACAAGGTGGTAATCAATTAGTAAATAATCCAGTTAATACAAATCAACTACATACATTAGCAGGGTATCAAGATTTAAATAACACAGATGAGTTTGATTACCAATATGGTATATCTTGTTGGGTTTTTATTGACGCGATGCCTCCAAATACAAACCCGTCTTATAATAATTATACTTCTATATTAAATTATGGTAATAAACCAAACATTTTATACAACGCAACTACAAATACTTTAATGATTGTTATGGAACAAAAGGGTCTAAAAAAAGTTAATGTTAAAACACATGAATTAGACGAGCATGGTAATAGAATTATTTATAAAAAAGAGAATTTTTTGTTACAAAAATGGAATAATATAATTATTAACTACATTGGTGGAACTTTAGATATATTTCTGAATAATGAATTAGTGAAATCTGAAATTGAAGTTGTGCCTTATATGTCGTTAGATAATTTAACAATTGGCGCCGATAATGGAATTAATGGTGGAATATGTAATGTAGTATATTTTAAAACACCATTAACCGCACCAAATGTCTATTATTTGTATAATTTAGTTAAAGATAAAACACCTCCCGTTACAAATGGTTCAAATAAAACTATAATTACACAAAATTAATTATAAAATTTCTAAATCTATATTATACAATGAGTGCTTTAAGTATTGTCTTTACAATTGCTATAATTGTTTTAATAATAATGTTGGCAAAGTATTTTTTATCGGATAAGAATAGTCTATCTAATATTCAAAATGGTCAAAATTCTTCTACTATTACAGCATCCAGTTTAGCAACAAATAGTTCTGGAACTTCTGATAGCAATTTTGCTTATTCTGTGTGGTTTTACGTAAATGATTGGAACTATCGTTATGGTGAACCTAAGGTAGTTTTTGGAAGAATGGGAGCTTTAAGTGACGCAAGCGGTGGTTCTATTAATGGTGTTAGTGGATTAGACCCTTGTCCTTCCGTTGTTTTAGGCGCAATTGAAAATAATATAATTGTCTCTTTAGGTTGTTATCCTGGAGTGAATGAACAACCTACAACTACGGGAGGAAAAACGGTTATTCATAATTGTATGATTTCTAATATTCCAATCCAAAAATGGGTAAATTTAACATTAAGCGTATATGGAAGAACAATGGACCTTTATGTTGACGGTAAATTAGTAAGAACTTGTTTGCTACCTGGTATTGCGAATATAAATAATAATGCTGATATTTATGTAACTCCTAAAGGGGGATTTAATGGTTGGACTTCTAATTTACAATATTATCCGAATTCATTAAACCCTCAAGATGCATGGAATATTTACACAAAAGGATATGGAGGAAGTATGTTGTCAAACCTTTTTGGTTCATATGAAGTAGAAATTTCATTAATTCAAAATGGAACAACACAAAGTAGTGTTACAATTTAATTTAGCTATTATTTTCTTATTAATATATAATAAATGAGTGATACTTTTAATACATTTTCAACAAATACAGGAAATAATAGTAGTTTCTCGGAATCAAATAGTTTAGTAGCAAAATTTTCTTTTTTATTGCTTGTGATTTTTATGTTTATTTTATTATTGAATATTGGAATTTCCTTGATTTCATGGTTTGTCAAGCCTTCCGCATCACCTAAGCTGATAAATGGAATGATAGATGCTACTCAAATGGTTACATTTACACAAGACCCTAGTTTAAATGGTTCTGCTACAATTTATAGATCAAATAACGCAACAGATGGTATTGAATTTACATGGTCTGTATGGATATTCATTAATAATTTACAATATTTAGAAGGTCAATACAAACATATATTTTATAAGGGTAATAATAATTTAGATACTAATGGATTAAATTTCCCGAATAATGCTCCTGGGTTATATATTGCTCCTAATACAAATGCGCTTGTTGTTATGATGAATACATTTAATGATATTAATGAAGAAACCATAATACCTGATATACCTTTAAATAAGTGGGTTAATGTAATTATAAGATGTAAAAATAATAAATTAGACGTTTATGTGAATGGAACTATTACACGAAGCGTTCAATTAATGGGAGTCCCAAAACAAAATTATGGCGATGTTTTTGTTGCCGCAAATGGTGGATTTAATGGTTATATATCAAATTTATGGTATTATGATTATGCTTTAGGAACATCTGAAATTGCGAATATATCAACAAAGGGACCAAATACTAAATTAACAAGTACGTCTTCTGTTAATAATAGTGTTTTGAAAGATCCAAATTATTTATCTCTAAGATGGTACTTCTACGGTTCTGGTGATTCCTATAACCCAGTTTAGAGCAACACATATTTTAATTAAATTATAATATAAATTTAATTAAAAAATTAATATATAGAATGTCATATACTTATAATCCGCAAGTTCCTAGAGTGTGGAGTCGTGTTCAAAACGAATGTTCCACTATAAATGATAGCAATAATATCAATAACAACAATACAATACCAAATCAATCAGACAAACAAATGTTGTTAAAAGGTAATGTTTTACAATACAAACAAAATAGTTCAAATCTAACAAAAAATCAAAGATATTCAAAAATTGCAAAGGGGCAATGGACAAATAGAACAAAAACATGGGCTACGCAGTCGCAAACTTATTCAAATCCAAATACCTCAAGTTTATTACGTGTTAATTATTCTAAATTACCTATTCCAAGTAATGCGGTGTTAACATTAGATTGTTCTGCTAATTTTATTAAAGATGGCGGTAATTTAGTATGTAATACAGTAGCAAATCCTTGTACGGATGTTGTTATAAAAAGTACGAATAATATTGTTTGTTATTCAACAACTTATTCAGATGTTCCTGGACCACCAAAAGAATTATGCTGGAAAAATGGAACACAAAGTTGGTATCCAAGACAAAAATTGACAATGAATAATAGCACAAGTCAATGGCTACAAGGTTATAAAGGGTTTACTAGTGCGGTTAGCCCTGGCGCACCATATTTAATGGCTGATGTTAGTAATAATAAAGTTTCTTTAACATGGAAAATTATTTTTAATACTTGTCTTCCTGTAAATAGTTTTAATATTTATGAAAATGATCAATTTATTGAAAATGTTCCTTATACAACTACTAATATTAGTTATACAGTTTTTAATATAAATACATTTTTTGTTACATCAGTTAGCGGTATAAATGAATCTGGTCCATCCAATGTAATTATAGTAAACTAACTAATTACGACACCTTTTTAACATTTAAGGTCTTAAATTAGGGTTTACGCATATTTGCTGACTAGGAAATATATCTCCTGACATACACATATCATTTACTCCTACTTCGGCGCAAGTTCTAAAGCCTCTTTCTTCGCCAATATAGCACCATCCTGCTTTACCAGTTGTAGAGCTCATTTGAATTGCGCTAGTTGAATCATCTGCTTGATAATCTTCTCCGTTAACTTGTTGTTTTTGTGAAGTTGAAGTATTTAAAGCTCTATTTAATGTGTTTGCCTGCATAATATCAAGTTGTTGTGAATTTACAGGTTGACTTTTTAGAGTGCTCTGGGTTTGTTGAGATGGTTGTGCTTGTCCTGGTTGTGCTTGTCCTGGTTGTGCTTGTCCTGGTTGTGATTGTCCTGGTTGTGATTGTCCTGGTTGTGCTACTTCTTGAACAGTTGTTAATCCAGCATTTACAACATCGGAAGTAGCACCAACTGCGGATTGTGTTCCTTCAGCAGCAGTACTTACAAGTGCTTTAGAACCTTCAGCAGAAACACTGACAACTTGTCCGGTTACTCCTCCAAAAATGGATGATATTTTGTTAATAATTGGGGCAAAAAAATCGGATAGACCTTGTGTCCCTTTTGCTAAATAAACAAATATATTGACACCTAAGAATGTTAGTATTAATATTATTATTATCCAAGTTGTTGTAGAAGTAGTTTTAATAGAATCTCCTAAATCATTGAAGTTTGAATCACCGGAACTGGGCGAATCAAATGATGTTGAATTTTTTATTGAGTTTGTAAAATTTTCCATTATAATAAAAATAAATATTTTTATTGTTATTATTGTTTTTATTGTTTTGTTTTGTTTTGCTCCACTTTTTCTAAAAGTGGATTTTCTAAAAGTGGAAAGATTTACTTAAATGTTAATAAATACAAGAATTTATTTAAATCTCCTAATATTTCATCTCGAATATTAAATAAATCAGTATTACTCATTGTTTGCAATGCTTTATTTGAATCTAGGTCTATTAAATAGCTTTTGATTGAATCTATTTTACTCTTCAATTGCTCTTGTGATTTCAAATCAATCAATGCTATATTTTTATTACTTAATAAGTCAGTTCTAGACCCTGATTTTCCTAAAAGAACCTCAATAAAATTATCTATATTCTCATTTAATGAAGCATATAATTCATCGGTTGCTTTATGAGTAGCAAAACTAGTTGTCTTCCAATGAAATAATTTAATCATTAATAATATTTCTAAAAACTTAACCGTTATTTCTCTTTGAAAATTTGTTAGTGAATATTTTTTTTGATTACGCGTAGTATTTTTACTACTTTTCATCTTAAAAGTTTTTGGCATTATTATACATTAATTAAATATTAATATATAATTTTTAAATTTATGAGAGTTAAAATTTATATTTTTATTTCTATTATAGAATAAAATGGATATTGTATCGGGTATTATTATTGGTTATTCTTCCGCATTTGGCGCATATGTAGTAATTTCTTTATACAAAGAAATAAAAGATTATATTATAGAAAATTATTATTACTACTAAAATATTTTTAAATTCGTGGAATAAATGTTTCACCAAATGAATTCATTTTTTCTAATTTTTCAATTGTTTTTTCTAAATTCGATGATTTTACATTCTTAAATAAATAATCCATACCAGGTGATTCTTCATTTTTCTTAATTTGACCATAAACCTGGTCAATGTTTTTTATAACGTTAGTAATTATTTCTTTCTGTTTTTCCCGAATAATTTCTTCATTTAAATTTACCTTTTCACACAATATTGACACTACAAAATATAATATATATTTTCTTCTTTTACAGCACCCAGATGTATACTTTAAAGTAAACAATGACAATAAAGCATTTACAACCTTTTTTATTATTTTGTCTTGTTTTTCAGCCTTATTCAAAAATATATCCCATATAATCCAAATTATATCCATTTGACTCTTGCTTTCAACCGGCATTTTAGTTCTTCTTTCACATCGACATTTTTCTTTTCGAATTTTACACAATGATTCATATTCCATTATCCATTCTATCCAGTAGCAAGCACTTATTACATTTTTCACATCACTTGACAAACAATATGATAACTCATTTATAGCAACATATAATTCTTTAGGGTCTTCTTTTAAAAAAACTTCTTCAGCATATTTAGCATCTGGTGCTTTAAATCGATCTCTCATCTGAGTCATATCAAAATCTTCTTTTTTAATCTTTATGTTATCAAAGCTATGTTTCCTTTTAGCATCACATAATACACACATGACCTCACAAAATAATTTACGAATTTTATCATTATTTCTCATTCTGATTTCAGATCCGCCATATCCATTGCTAATAATATCTTTAAAATTATTAATTCTTAGTTCTAAATAAATGGCTAATTTAGGATTACCTAAATGAATGTATTTGCTATAAAAATATAATATCAATTCCCATAAATCACTATAATGTCCTGCACATATTAATTCGGCGCTCCAATAACACGCGGGTTCTATCTTTGAATTAATTAAACTATTTAGCAATTCTTTTTTAACATCAGTCTTTTTAAATTTTGAAAACGAAATTCCTTTAAAGGCCGTAGAATCTCTAATATCATTAATTTCTGTTTCTGACATATATTAAAAAAATATACAAAAAAAATAACAACAATACATATAAATGAAATTTAACAACACAATAAATTCAATTACTACTTTTTATAAAAATATGTCAAATTTTGGAAAAATACTCTTGTTCCTATCATTGTTTTTAATATTAATAGTTTTTTTTAAATCGTTACAAATGCCTAAAAGAGAAGGTTTTGAACAAAAAGACAATTTTTTATTTAAAAAAGAAACTGATATTTATGATAATTTTTACTCTGAAATTTATGATTATTTAGTATTTAATTCTGTAAAAAATAATTACGAAATTGGACAAATTATCAATACTACTTCTCCATCAAATAATAGTAAAATTTTAGATGTGGGTTCTGGTACAGGTCATCACGTTGCTGAATTAGCAGAAAATAATTTAGATGTAATAGGTATTGATATTTCCCCATCTATGGTTCAAAAAGCCAAAGAGAATTTTCCTGAATACAGTTTTAAAGTTGCTAATGCTTTAGATAACGGAACATTCAATCCAAATACATTTACACATATTCTTTGTATGTATTTTACAATTTATTATTTTGAAGATAAAAAGGTATTTTTCAATAATGCTATGGATTGGTTAGTTCCTGGTGGTTATTTAATAATTCATCTTGTAGATAGGGAAAAGTTTGATCCTATACTTCCGCCTGGTAATCCATTGTATGTTGTTTCTCCTCAAAAATACGCAAAAGAAAGAATTACAAAAACAAAGGTCCGATTTAATGAATTTGAATATAGCTCTAATTTTAATTTGGATAAAGATAAAAATATGGCTATTTTTGATGAAAAATTTAAATTTAATAATGGAAAAGTTCGAAAGCAAGAACATAAGTTTTATATGGAAGATAAAGATGTTATTTTAGGACAAGCTACTGAAGCCGGATTTATTGTTAAAGGAAAAATTAATTTAGTAAAATGCGCATATGAAAATCAATATTTATATATTTTAGTTAAACCAGAGTAATTAAAAAGTGAACCTTATTATATTATATTAATTAAAAATGTTTCAATTTATTACAAGCGATACAAATATAGCATATAAATTAAATATCATAGAATATTTACCTTATATTTTATTAATTATTATCATTATTGTATTATTTATTTATGGTTATATAAGGATTAAATATGGTTTCTGGGCAATACAACCTGTTTTCCATGTCTATAATATTGGGTATATGATTTTTCCGCCTGGTATTATTGATCACAATTTGCCAGATGTAAATAAATACACAAATTTTAAAGATATTGACACTATTGTCTTTGATAAAATGACGAAAATAAAAACCACAAAATTCATTCACTTTATTAAAACAAATTATTTACAAAATAAAGACAATACTTTCTCTCCTAAGAGTGCAAATATAGTGCCTTACTTTAAGGGACATAGCGCATTATCATTTGTATCATTTTATACTGAAGATAGTGTTCTTTTTGATACTACAGATAAAAATTCTATACCTGATATAATACCAAATAAAAAAATAATAGGTCTAATGACATCAAGACCACTTCATATTGTAATTAATGGAAAAACTGGAGCTAATTTTGATGCTTATTATGTCGATTATTTATGTGTTGACACGAATTACAGAAAAAAAGGAATCGCACCTCAAATTATTCAAACACATCATTACAATCAAAGGTACAATAACAAAAACATTATTGTTTCTCTATTTAAGAGAGAAGATGAGCTTACTGGAATAGTTCCGTTGTGCGTGTATTCAACGTATGGATTCCCAGTTACTAAATGGACAAAACCAAATGATTTGCTAGGTAATTTGTCATTGTTAGAAATAAGTCCCCAAAATTTTCACCTTTTATTAGATTTTATTAAAAACACTCGTTCAAAATTTGACATTTTTATTAATACAGATATTTCAAATATTATTGAACTAATTAAGAGCAAGAATATTTTTATTTATGTGATTTTGTTAGAACATCAAATTGTATGTGCTTATTTTTACCGAAAATCGTGTGTGTTTGTTGAAAAAAATATGGAAGTATTAAGTTGTTTTGCTTCTATTAATGAAACAAGCGAATTAAACGATGTTTTTATACACGGGTTTAAATTAAGTTTTTGGATTATTGCTGATAAAAATTATTTTGGGTTTTGTGCGATTGAAAATATATCGGATAACAATATAATTATTGATAATTTAATATTAAAAACAAGACCATCTATTATAAGCCCTACAGCATATTTTTTTTATAATTTTGCTTATCCTACTTTCAAAGCTGAAAAAGTATTTATTTTAAATTAAATTGAGTTAACCTTCATTTAACTCATAAATTATAAATTTTATATTTGGATAAATATGAATTAAAGAATGACAAAATGTGCTAATATGTATAGACTTTTCTTGAAAATAATATGATAACACATAAAATAAAAATGAAATAATTATTGTTGGTAAAACATCTATAATTTTTGATTGTATATAAAATTTTGTAGCAACCCAAAAGAAACTTAAAAATGTAACTAAAATATCTATAGTTCTTCTCCAATTATAAATTGGATTTCTCCAGTAATTTATTGATGTAATAAAAATTGCAAATGTATAAATATAATTATCGTTTTTTCTATAAAATAAAAATATGCTAGATAGCATAGAAAAAAATGATGTATAAAATAAATAATTGGCGTGAGTTTTTGGAACCACTAATCCATCATATAATCCATCTTTGTCTTTATGGATATGGATAAATCCTATTTTTTTCATTATACTTGAAAAAATGTTGTAAGATTTTAAATTTTTTCTATTTACTTGTTTTCTATGTTTTTTATTATTTCTATTTACTTGTTTTCTATGTAGTTGTTTTCTATGTTTTGTATTATTTTTATTTACTTGTTTTCTTGTTTTGTTTTTTTTTAAATAATAAATAGCATTATTTTTCATTAATTATATATATTTTATATAAAATACTATTTTTAATACTTTTTATAAAATATTAAATTTATTATAATTGATTCATATATTTTAACCACGATTCGGGTTTTATTTTCTTACCACCATCGTATTTAACAGCATATTTATGTGTTATTAAATATTCATTTAAATTAATATTGTCAATATAAACATCAGCTAAAACACGACCATATTTTTCTGTCTGAATATTTTTTAAAACTACATCTTTATGTAAAATCATTTTGGATACAACATCTCGTGCTATTATTGCGGCTTCTTTTTCCTCATCTGAAATATCTTTTCCTTTAATTTCAGGAGCATCAATCCCATTTAGCCTAACAGATAATCTATATAAAGGTGAATCCTTAAATGGTAATTTTGTTGCGATAGTTATTGTGTCCGCATCATAAACTTTTATAACTTTACCACCAGTTATAGGAAAAGTAAATTCAACTGTGTCTTCCCATTTAATAACTGATTTTGGTACTGGTTGTGGTGTAGTTGTAAATAAATAGCAGAAATATCTTAAACATCTCATTGTGTATTTGTGTATTATTTATATTTACTTTTATATAAATAATCTAAATCATTTTTTTTATTATTGTCTATTTATTATAGTTTACTTATCTTTTTGGTCTGTGTCATCATCGTCTTCTTCAATAACACAATCCTCAGATAATAATCTTCCAAGCTCAATGTAAGTTTTTTTCTGCTGTTGTGTTAATGTCTTTCGCCTGTTAAGTAATCTCTGTGATACACCTAAATTGTTAACGTCTATCTTTAAATCTACCGGAATCGTGTATAATTGCGCGGTTGTCTCTAATAAAAAAATCTGGTTTTTCTTATTATAAAAGAAAATTGGCTGTTCATTGTCATCTAGTTCAATAATTCCACACGTACAGAAATCCTTATGATCAATTTCATCTCCAATCCTACATTGAGGGTCAAGAACATCTACATCATTTATGTAGTCAGTAAAAAACTCACATGCTAAAATTTTATTATCAAAGAAGAAAATCTTAGGAGTATTTACAGTAATTGGCATTATTTTTATGTTTCCATGGTCTATTTGCTTACAATCATAGCATCCTTCATGTGTTGTGTGAATTATTATATATTTTGGCATTGTATATAGTAATTATATAATTTTGGTTTAAATCATTTTAATATATAAATTATTTTCTAGATTTTCTAGATTTCTTTGATTTCTTTGATTTCTTTGATTTTCTAGATTTCCTTCTACCACCAGTAAAGGGTAATTCAGCAAACCCTTTATCAAGTTTATAAACTATATAATCAGTGTCAATAGTAAATTCGCCGTTTTCAAATGTGTAAGGAACAGCTAAAGTTAGGTTTCGTTTTTGTGGGCCAATTGTACCAGCCTTAGTAAACATAAATTTACTAGTGTCTTTATTAGTATAATAATAAGTTCCATACTCTTTTAGCCCCTGGTTGTCGTTTTCTCTTATTTTTATGTTATATTTACTATCTTTATCCATAACCGATTCTAACTCATTTAAACTAAATGTTGTAATTTGTTCACCTGACATCTTATAATTTATATAAAGATAAAATTAGTATTTTATATAAATATTAATTAACTCACATATTTTAACGAACATATTTACCAACTCTCGCAAATGAATCTACAACAAAAATTATAAATATTCCTAAAAACGAATATAAAACAACTTCTTCTGTAACATTATTTGTTTTTTCATCTTGTTGTTCTTCGAGTAAATTTATCATATAATTAATCTTCTGTAATAATAAGTCGTTATTAAAATTATCACCCATATTTGCTGAAGCAAGTGGTGGTGTATTTGTTTGACTTTTATTATTATAATATTGTTTATTATGCGGATTATTATAGCCAGGTATCATTTTCCTGTAATATTCTTCAGCTGTAGTGTGATCACCATAATTCGAGTCAAAATTATTTAAATCTAAATGATCATTTGTTCTCTCTTGATAAGTTGGTTCTTGTGATTTTCCTAATACTCTTATATTATTATCGCTATTTGAAGACATATTTCCCATTTGTTCTATATTACCTTTTCCTTGCTCAAGTTTCTTTCTTTGTGCCCCGATTGATTCAGGTTTAGGAGGAGGATTAAATTCACCTAAACCGGATTCATCCTCATTTGAAAGATTCTCGTGAATTTGTTGTAAAACATTATTTACTTTATCTACTTTATTTGAATCAAATGTATCAAAGTTCTCTTTAGGATATCTTTTTTGTGTTTTATTATGTGCTTGTTTTTTTTTATTTATATAATCATTCTCATTATTTATAGAATCATTATTATCATCAAATGGTGCGGCATACATTGCTAAAGACATTCTCTTAATAAAAAATAAGATAATAATTTAAAAAAGACACTGAATTTTATTAAACAATTAAATAAAATATATTTATTCATTTTCAAAATAAATTATATAAGATTATTTATATAAATGGACTTTAAGTTAGTTGATAAAAAAAATATGGGAATTGTTTCTCTTTTATTACTTGTTATAATTTTGAGTCAATCTAGGTTCTTTAATTTTTTGATTGATACCGCTTTAGGAAGAGCATTTTTAATTGCTTTTATAATATTTATTACTTGTTGTCATAAAATATTGGGTATTGTTGGTGTTTTATTAATTATAATAATGTTTAACAGGAGTCAAATAGGAATTTTAGAAGGTTTTGATACTGAAGAAATAAAAGCAAGAATTGAATCTAATATGGACGCATGTGGTAATAACACCGCTACTACTGATGCTTGTGGTAATGATACAACCGCAAATATGGCAAATTTACAGAGTAAAATAGCAGAAGTACAATCACAAAATTCCACTGACGCTTGTGGTAATAATGTTAGTTCTTCAAATTTAACATCATTAAAGACTAAAGTAGAAGAAGCAAAAGAAGGTTTTGATATAATAGGAACAGAAAGTCGTCTTAAAAGTGGTAAACAATCAAATTCTATATCGGTGAATCATAAAACACGAAATAGCCAAAATGTATTACCATTTGATGAAAACATTTTTTCAACATCTAGTTATTCTAAATTTTAATTGATGAAAAATTATATAATTAATTATATAATTATATAATTATATAATAAGTAAATGAAATCACCAAAATTCGATTGGAGTTTTATATACTTTTTAAAAGACATTATTAAATTTTTACTAATATTTATATTTTTGTATTTATTTTTTTATATAATTGGATATTTATATAATTATTCGTTTTCAAGTATTGAACCATTTTCTTTACCAGGTGTTAATATAGAGATTGACATTCAGCCTACATCCAAAATGAAAGAAGCATATAGACCTTATTTAAGAAAAGCTCGTTTGTATTCGGAAGATTTTTTTGATGATTCAAATAACTATGTTACAAAATTTTTAAGAAAATCAGGGCTTTATTGATTTAATAATTTTAACAATTTATTTTTTAATAATTTATTAAAATTATTTATGTATTCAGTTTATTTATTTTAAAATAATAAAAATATATTATTTTAATATATGACTAAAGATAAAAATATTAAAGAACATAATGGAAGTTTCTCATTTATTACAAATAGTTTAAGTTATATTAATAATCATATATTATTATTAAATAATAATAAATTTTTTGCTGGTATTGTTATGATTATGCTTAATATTGCGTCAAAATTTATAACTGTTGAATTTAGTAAATCAGCACAAGAATACATGAAATACACTATTTGTAAGCAAATATTAGTCTTTGCTATGGCATGGATGGGTACTCGTGATATTTATACTGCTCTTGGATTGACAGCTATTTTTACTATATTGTCTGAATATTTATTTAATGAAGAAAGTAATCTTTGTGTTGTTCCACATGAACATAGAGTATTACATAAATTAGCAGACACAAATAATGATGGTGTTGTATCAGAGAGTGAATTAAACGCTGCCATAGCTCTTTTAGAAAAGTCTAAAAAAGATAAGCAAAAAAAGGAACAAAAAGATGCTTATTTAAAGTTTGATTATAAACAATATAATTAAATCACGAGTTTACATGTAAATATTTTATAAAAAATTATTTTATTTATAAAATATGTATTAGCGATTTTTTCTTGTTCTATTATTGCTATTGCTATTGTTATATCTATTATTGCTATTGCTATTGTTGCTATTGATATTGTTATTATATCCATTATTGCTATATCCATTATTGTTATATCCATTATTTTTATATCCATTATTGTTATATTTATATTTATCACTATCTTTGCTAATTTTAGAATTATTTGGTAATGGTTTATCTAATAAATTTTCATAAACAGGAGGAATAGTATATTTTAAACCTGCTAATTCAGAATAAATTTTTCTTATTTTATTTCGTCTATTTCTACATTTTGATGTAATATAATCAAAACCAGATATTTTTTCACCCTTTTGTAATTCTAAATCTATTGTAATTTGATATGATATATTTGTATTTTTAAAATTTGATAAGTTTTGCATTATACCAGTTACTTGTGAGTTTGTTAAATATTGTAAATTTTGTGCATTATTTAAGTTTAATAAAGCTTGATAATATTGATCACTTGGATTTAAATATGTTGATTGATTCAAATATCCAGATTGATTCGTATATCCGGACTGTTGGTTTATATTATTAAGAAATTGGGTTGGTTGGTTCATATTATTAAGAAATTGGGTTGGTTGATTAATTTGATTCATTCGATTAAATTGATTTTGTTGATTAATTTGATTTAATTGATTTAATTGATTTAATTGATTTAATTGATTAATTTGATTTTGTTGATTAAATTGGTTTGGCTGGTTAATTTGATTCATTTGTCCAATATAATTTGATGAAACTTGTTGTCCTCCACTTTGAATTGGAGGTTGCCTTCCTCTTTGTGCTGCTGGCGGACCACGCATATTAGTATCAATAATCAATTTGAATCTATCATATCTTGGATCCGCTGCTAGAGCGTCCTCGCCATTTTGACCACCTTGATATTGCCATAGGTTATATCTATATTGCCCAATATATCTTCTCCATGTATTAAAAAAATAATTTGTATAACGTTGAGGTACAGGATGTATTTGTAGTATTAAATCATTTAATGGACGAAATAAATTCATAAATAGTCTTATAAACCTACATTCATTTGTTTCTGCTTGACCCATATAATTCCATCCTGGATTTCTACCTTGAATCATATTATTTGGGTTGGGCGGATTAGTAATCAACAAATTTCTAGTTTGAACATCAAAATCACGCCCTATTTGTTGGGTTGCCGTATCTATAACTGTAAAAATTTGTTGTAAAAAAATACACTGTTGTTTTTGTTGTGTTGTTAATCCTACGTAAATAAATGCATATAAAAAAAATATTATATGTAATGGTGGAAGTAAAATCATATCATTTGTAAAAATGGAAACTTGATACATTAGATTATTATTTACATTATTGTAGTAAGTAAAAGTCACTAATTCATAATGTTGTTGCGATCTATATAAAAATATATAATGGGTAAATCTTTCTCCTTGATTATTTGGATTAAACAGTTCAGGAATTACACCGCGATATATTTCTAATCCTTCATTATTTGCTCTTTCATTTATTACAAAAACATTTAATAAAAGAGTATATCTTATTGCTTTAATTGCTAATTCATCACCCCAATAATCCTGACTATTAATATAATTCATTATTTCAGCATTATTATCTGCGGCATTTGGTATCATTATCGTGAAAGGATTTGCTAAATTATTATTAGGTCTTGCTAGTACAGGTCTTATTAAAAATGTGCTGTTACCATTATCAAACCAGTTTTGTAAAAGAATATTACATAAATTCACATATTGAACTTCATTCATATTATCTATAAATTCTTGTTCGTTTATAGCGCCAAACTGAATTTGAGCATGATGTTGAAATTCTTCGTTTAAGTCACGTCTAGATTGATCTGGACCCATAAATAAATTATTCATCTCATCATAAATATTTCTGTTTAAAATATTATTTATATAATTTCCTACAATATTTCTTAAAGTTGCCTGGGTAAATTGTTGAGTTAGTCCATATTGACCATTTTGTATTCTTGGATTCGCCGTTAAATTATAATAATTTATTCCTTGACATAATGAATCAAAAAAACAATTACCGTCTCCTGGATTTCTTATGGTTCTTAATCCGCGAACTGAATCACTGTATGCGGTTTGTGATATATTACCAGAGCCAAACATAATCTTAACTTTTGTTGTATTATCATAAAAAGTTTGTATCATATTTTTATATGGCGGAGTCATGAGCTTGTAAACTTCATTACATACAAAATAAAAGTTATAATTATTAATAAAATTGCTTCCTTTAATTGTATAGTGACCAAAATAATCTCTTAGACGATTTGTTGTAACAGTTGATTGATTTAACTGTTCGTTTCCTAATAATGCGATTGCATTTTGTTCTTCAACTTGTTGAGGATCATTTGCTATTTGAAGTTGTTGGGGTATATTATTTGTTTTATTTGAAGCATTATTTAATAATGGTTGTATTGGAACATTTGCGTTTAATAGATCTAAAATTTGTTGTACTGACATGCCATAATTATCAATAAGTAATTGTATTTGTTGGGCTGATAAAATCTGTGGATTTCCAGGTGCAATTTGTAAAGGGTTACTAGGTGCAATTTGTAAAGGGTTACTAGGTCCAATTTGTAAAGGGCTGACTTGTGGTTGTAAAGGATTACCAGGTCCAAATTGTAAAGGGTTTACTTGTGGTTGTTGAAATTGTGGTTGTTGAAATTGTGGTTGTTGAAATTGTTGTTGTTGAAATTGTTGTATTTGTTGTATTTGTTGTATTTGTGGCTGAGTTAATGTTCCTTGTGCTGTATTTTGACCCGCTGAACTTATCTGTTGTGTTACTCCAGTATAATTACTTCCATATCTTACAGTAGCAGGCAATTGATTAACATTATTATTTCCATTAATCATATTTGTAAGTATGCTATTAAACAATAGTGGATTATTACTCCTAATATTATTTAATTTACCTATATCAATTAATTTTTTATCAATTTTCCAGTCTCCTTTAACCCATTGCATATCTGCTATAGAATATACTTGACCGCCTATATAAATATTACCACCAATTGGAAATAAATTTTCAAGGGTTAATTCAATATTGTCATCAACGATACCTTCTTCGGTTGCTTTATCTAAAGTAATATTTTGTCTAATACCGTGATAATTTACTAATGATTCAAAATATCCTTTTATACAAAATTGTGCTTTTCTCATTTCTATCGGAACTTCATCAATTAAATGTTTTTGTAATTTTACTAATGGGTTAAAATATATTTTGTTATCTGTGTTTATTTTTGGAAAAGTATAATTCGGTTTATAATTTATTATTTGAAATCCTGGAACACTTGTATTTATTATAATATTTAATTCATTTGGAATTAATGTTTGTATTGCGTTCATTATAGCTGCTTGTTGTGTTGGATTTAAATTTGCTGGTGCGTTTGAATTATTTGGATTGTTTGGATTGTTTGTTCCTGGTCCTCCAGGTTGATTATTTGGGTCTGGAGGTATTCCTAAATTATTTGCTGCGACATATTGATTTTGAGCTTGAGTTTGAGCTTGAGCTTGAGGTGGATTTGAAATACTAGAACGCGGAAGAGAAACCCTTGATAAAGATCTACCTGATGAAGAACTATCATCATCACTTGATGGAGAATTATCTGGTATAACCCTTTTAGGTTTAAAATGTGAACCATCAACAACATCTGGTGAAAATGATACGTTCCTTCCTGGGTTTCTTCTTGTTCTATTTGTTCCGCTACTTTTCCTGCTAGTAGTTGTAAATTTATTTTCTATTGGTCCTCCTCTTCTATTAAATTGTTTAACACTTTTAGGGTCTAAATCAGAAAGTGAAGCCCCGTTTCTATCTCGTAAATTTCCTTTAACAATAGGACTAGCTCCTTCAGTATTTTGATTTATAGAGGAAATAGGGGGATTAGAGGAAATAGGGGGATTAGAGGAAATAGGGGGATTAGAGGAAATAGGGGGATTAGAGGAATTATTATTATTATTATTATTATTATTATTATTATTATTATTATTATTATTATTATTATTATTAAGATTACTATTTATATTTCCGCTAGAATTTTGTGGTGATAAGTCCCAAGCATACCCTGGACGGGGACGAAGTAGCGATGGTTGGAAAGGTTGTGGATTCATTTATTATTCTATTACAATATCAATATAATTTAAAATTGATTTCTAATTTTAAATACTAAATTTATTCATTCAAAATAAATAAAAATGATGATTATGAAAATCGAAAATTTGGTTCCAGGAACAGTAGTAAAAAGACCATCAAAAATAATTAAATCTCCATACGTCGCGGATGTAAATATAAATAATACCGAGTTTTTAGCTCATACTGCTGCGCTTGGATGTTGTGGTTTATGTGATACAGGAGCTGCTATTTTATTAGCACCATTAAATAATACTTCTAAGAAACCTAAAAAATCTAAAGAAGACTCTATAAAATGCGTATACAGCGCTCAATTAGCGGTAATTAATGAAAAAGGCAATGAAATAATTATTGGTATTCACCCTAAATTAGCAGAACAATTAGTTGAAAATTGTCTAATTAAAAACTATTTATCATCTTTACAAGATTGTAAAAAATATAGAAGAGAGTCGGTTGTCTTTGTTGAAAACAAAGTTGATTCACGATTTGACTTTACTGGAATCGACAAGAATAATATTCCCTTCATTATGGAGGTGAAAAATGTGCCACTTGCCGATTATGAAGACCTTTGTCTTAAAGACCGGAAGAAAATGAATTATGATGAACGAGCATACGATTCAAAAATTGCGTATTTCCCAGATGGCTACCGAAAAAAAAGCACCGACCCTGTCAGCCCTCGCGCTTTAAAACATATTCGTGAATTAACGCTAATAAAAAAAGAATCAATTACTCGTTGTATAATGTGTTATGTTATACAACGAACCGATGTAGACCGTTTTCAGCCGTCCATTATAGACCCTGAATATAGACAAGCTTTCAAAGAAGCGGTTGAAGCAGGGGTAGAAATAATTACGCTTGTAATTAAATGGACACGTGATGGAGAAGCGTATTTCGTAAAAGACGATCTATTCATAGTGCCGGTTTTATAATAAATAATATAATAAATAATAGAATAAATATTAGATAAAAGACACAATTACATCATTTATATCAGTTACTAATTTTGTTTTTTCTAATTCATTTAATATACGCAACTTCTGTATTTCAATGTATTTTCCTACAATTTTTTCTATGCTTACTAACCCCCTTTTTGCTTGTAATACACTCGCATATTCGAAACTATTACAACAATAATCACCTTCATCAACAAACATTTTCCACGCTTTTTTTATTAAGGCGGGTGTTATTTCGTCATTTGGATTTAATGGAATTTGACCGCCCAGGTAATATTTACCATTAGACCACGAACTTTTGGTAATATCTAAATATGATTGTATAATGTATTTTTCAGAATCTATATTATATATAGCCCTTTCGGCATCATTTTCTAAAACAAATGTGCTTAGCTTTATTAATGTTGGGTTCATAATTTTTATATAACTATATATCTATATTTTATATTATTATATTATTTCAATTTTTTTGTATATTTTGTCTTATGATATATAGATTGAGTATTTTTCTTTAATCTCTTACTTTTGTTACGCTTTAAACGCCTACCAAAGGCCGTAGATTTAATCGAAAATTGTTGCTCCATATTGTAAATTGTATCTGTTAAACTTTGAGGTATTAGACCAATGGAACAAGAACGACAAGTAAAATCCATTATATTTGCATAACTTACATTTAATAGCATTAATAAATCATATAATTGTTCTAATGTTAAATCCATAATGCGGTCTTGTCTACTTTTAAATCCGAGTATTTCTAATGCTTGGTTAACCATTTTAGGAATTCCTAACAAATTTTTTAAAATAAAAGTTATTCCATCTTTATAAATTAAATTAAAATTGGTCGTATCTGTTTTTTCATAATCAGTTGGACTAAATATTTTTTCATAACTTACTTCGCCATGTTTATTTGTTTTCTTTACTCTAATATCCGCAATATGAATACCTAGTGTTTTATAACCAACATTAAATTTTACTTTTTCTGTGGATGAATGTTCGTAAAATCCAAAGTTTTTATTAGCTAAATAAGCACTTAAATTAGATGCTCTTTCAATATTTTCAAAAATACTAAATTTCTCAAACCGTGACCCTAATGATTGTTTTTTATGTTGTGCTAAATTATACAAAATATCTTTTTGATATTCAGATCGTGAATCTTCGGCATAATCTCTAACAATAGAAGATGTTTCATTTCTGGGTATACTCGAAAATCGATGATTTATATTTTGAATTATTTCAGGATTTGAAGCAAGGTTTCCTAATGTGACTGTATCAGGAACACATGCTCTGCTATAAACACGCACGTTATTTCTAAAATATTTAGAAATGGATGATTCCGCAGGCCATGGACTTGTTAATTCTTCGCAACCATGACCTAAAATTACTAATGAGAGAATTATTTCATCCTTTTCTAAAGAATTTTCAGCATCATTAATTAAAGATTGAGTCATTGTTTCTAATATGGATTCTGCTTTCACAATTGCGTTTTCTTCTGCTTTTTCTAATTGTTTTTCTTCTGCTTTTTCTGCTTTTTCTTGTGTTGGTCTTTGTGTTGCTCTAATAATATCAAGACTATCTACATATCGTTGAACATATTTTTCCTTATTTCCTTTCTCTCTTACTATGTCACTAAAATCAATATTTGAATCTATTAATTCTGTTTTTATTTGTGTTATGGTTTTTCTATTTGTATCACTAAAAATATTATTCATTAATAATTTATTGATATATTATACAAATAAAAATATATATTTTTAAGTATTATCTAACAATCCAAAATCTTGAACAGTTCAATATCATTTGTTTCCATTATATTTTCAAGCGATTTTACATTGGACGCCGCGCTTTTGTCATTTGTTAAAAATGCTATTAGATCTAATACCACCTTGATTTTTTCCTGTGCCCAATAATTAAATAATTGTTCATTTAATTCTTTTGTATATAAACTAGTCATTCCATCTTTATTGAAAATAGTTTCATTGTATGTTTGTTCTACGTGGTTTGTAATTATTACATTAAAATAGTTCAAAGTTAAACAAATGATCGAATTTGTCTTGTATGTTTCTATTAACCTTCTAATGCCATTTTGTGCACATACAAAGAGATTTTTAATGCGAGGTGTAGTTTTTACAAATTCCTTGGATAAAAATTGTTTACACGCAATTTCGATTGGATTGTACATATACTGTAAATCAGTCTTGTTTGTCTTGAAAAAAACACGACATAAGGCCTGAAATGGTCCTGGTTCTTGAAGATAAATAATATTGTTTATTATAAGTATTTTAGTTCCTACAGGTTTATTTCCTATAATGGCTAATTTAATTATAACTGATAATGGGTCTAACACAAATGTTTTTAGATTTATTTGGGTATTATTATCTGGTAATGTTTCGTTCATATTTTATATAAATATAAAATTGAATTATTTTTAAATTATATTTTAAATAGTATTAAAAAATAATAATACAAATAATAAAATGATGGATGTTACACTCTTAACAAAAAAAGAACTAAAAGAACTACTTATTACTTATCAAGCAGAAATTAACAAAATTGATGAAAAATCAATTTATTCTTTAAGTTATTATTATTATGACGAAGGATCTAAAAGGCATCAAATTGTAGATTTAATGAAGGATATTAGAAATGAAATTATTTATAGAGAAGATGATGAGAAACGTGAAAAATATAGATCTATGAGAGAAAGAGATCCATTGAAATATGGAAAAAAAAGGTTGCTATTATTATTAAGAAAATAAATCATTTAGAAAGAGAAATAAATTTAACTGGAGTTTAATTTATTTTATACAATTATATTATAATGGAAGATAATAGAATTAATGTGGATATAATTGTAGATGACCCTGACAAAGGGAGAGATCATATGTATAGTAATGACTTTTATAATTTTTTTCCGGTTACTTTTGATACTTCTGTGTCAGAATTAAAATCGAAAATATATGATTTTTTTAAAACAAAAGGTAAAAAGGTTGTTGATTTTGAGGCTGGACGAGATGGAAAAGTTTTTAGCCAGAACTTATCAGCAAAGTTAAACGAATACAAGGATATTATATTGAAATCTGATAATAGAAACTTCTTCAAAAAAAATTATTTTAATGTTTTTGTTGAACTTGGTTCGTTAAACGGAGGAAAAAGAAAAAGAAGAACAATCAAAAAAAGAAGAACAAATAAGAAAAGAAAATCGTATAGCAGAAAATAAATAATTTATTTGTGCTTATATTTTCTGGATTTTCTATATTTTCTAGATTTTATAGATTTTCTGGATTTTCTTTTACCACCTTTTAATTCATATATAAGATATCCATTTAATCCATCCTCCTCAATAAACCCTTGTTTTATATAAAAATTCTTAGAAGTTTCAATCGGTAAAACAGCTATTTTTTGTATTCCTAATTTTGTGGCTAAAGCTTTTACACAATCTATTAATTTTCTACCAGTTCCCTTTTCTTCACCTTGAGGCACACAAATATTATGTATTACTATTATTTTTGAATTGTCAACTGTTATTATGTTAAAATTTAACAACCCTGGTATTTTGTACCCAGCATGAAAAAAAATAGATGTTTTTTTTTCATCCATCAAATTATCTAATAAATCAAGACCAATATCTTCATTATTTTTCACGTGTCTACAAAAATTCTCCTGTGTTACTTCAATATGTCTTCTTATATGTTGTCTATTTTCTTGTGATGAGTTTGATGATATACTAAATTCTTTAATACCCATTTCTAATAACCCATTTTTTATTTCTTCGTTATTTGTTATAAACTTTGTTGTCATTTATATAATAAATTATAATATTATTTATTATTTAAGATTTTAAACTTTCCAGAAATTCATCAACTAATTCTTGCGGTATTTTATTAAAATCAACCAAGGTTTCATTCAAGTTATACAATTCATACGCATTTTCGGTTTTCATTTTTTCGTCAAAATACGCGCGATTTTCATAGCATTTTAACGCTGTTTTCGGACCGCATTTCTTCAATACTGACTTAATATTATCACTAATGTCGCCCATTACTATTTTACAAAATAGATCGCATTCTGGATTCCCTGTACTGCTTTTCTGGTCTGTTAGCTTCTTATATGCTAAACTAAATATTTGAACGTTAGGTCTCGCCAATTGTAAATAATCCTTGTCGCTAGTTATAATATAGATTTGCGCGTCTGGATAATTATTTAATACATGTTTTACTGAAATGGCAATACAATCATCGGCTTCTAAATGAGGATGTTTTAAAACAGCCTTAACTCCACCTTTAACAAATAATTCGTCTTGATACACCATTTTGAAAAATGGGCCACCCATAAATCCATCTTCTTTAACCCGAGTGCCTTTATATTCCGGAAACAACTTTGTCCTCCATATATGTTCTCTCTTACAATCCTTTCCAACAATTAAAATAGGTTTGAATTTGTCTTTGTGTAGTCCCAGTTTTTTTGGGATTTCTTCAACGTTTTCAATAAACGTCTTTATGAATTTATCCACAAACTTTTGACTTTGAAAAGGGTCCGCAAGTGGCTCTTCCGGGTATGCGTTTTTCCACCAATTCAGCAATGAATGGTATCTATAAAAGCAAAAGTAACTGCCGTCAATAAAGATGAAAGTAGGAGGAATATTTGAACTATTAAGTGCCATTTCTATAATTTTATACGTTAATTTGTTTTTGTTTATTTACTTTCAATTTTATAAAAAAGTTTAAAAAGTTTTAAAAAAAATTTGAATTGTTTTTTAAAACTTTTATGAATTGTATAAAAATAAAATGAAAGCAACATCAGTTAAAAAAACCACAGTCCAAGGTAATAAAAAACCTATCTTAATCATAGAGGATGATGATGCCGAATACGACTTTGTCCGACAAGTCACTCGCAAGGATGTATTGCGAAATATGCTAAAGAATACAAGTTTAACTGGTGAGGAAATGTTTGAGTTAATAATAACCGACAACAACGATAAAGATACTAATTCGATACGTCAAGGATGGCTCTTTGAATCACTCTGGCAAATCGTAATAATACTAAAGGGTGTAAACGGTATAAATTACACACAAATTCTAGATGGTGAGTTAGATAACCTTAGAGAGTTAAAAAACATAAATAATTTATTAAAACTTAAAATTGCCGGAGGAGGTAATAATATAAGTGATATTACAATTAAGAATGGGGAAACGATTATCCCATTTTCAATTAAATATAAGGACGGCTTCAAAGAATCCGATGTTACAAAGATCGATAATACAATTAAGACCCATCAAAAGATTAAGGATTACAAAATTGGGTTTATTGCCAAAGATAAGGAAATTGTAAAAAAACACAAATTCAAAAATGGTACAAATATAGATAAAATCATGTTAGATATAGTAAGTGAGAACAATTTATTGTTTGATAAATCCGACCTTATTAAAGCATTAGATGTGTTTCGCAGTCGCGTTCCTGAAAATCTTTTAGAAATTGACGACTTTATTGATTATGTCAATGCTGAATATTTGTTTTCGTCAAGGAAACAACTCATTTTAAAACTTCATCAAAAAATGACGGAAATTAAGTTCAAAAATTCGTTTTTGAATAACAAACACAAAATCTGGTGTATTTCTCACAAGCCAAGAAGCGGTAAAAGCATCACTATTTTAACCATATGTAACTACTTATTAAAAAATGAATTAAGTAAGATTTTAATAATGACGTCTGTTCCTGCTACGATTGAAAGTTTTGTAAATGACTTAGACAATTACGTTGATTTTAAAAAAATAAATTACAAAAGACAAGAAGAATTTGGCACGATTGATGAATCCTTCCATGGAATTGTATTTTGTAGTGTTCAGTTTTTAAAGACTGATGGAAAAATCGCGAAAAAGGAACAGCTGAAAAAAATTGGATTTGATTTAATTATTACTGATGAATGTCATCTGGGCGGGTCAACGGATAAGACAAAATCTGAAATAATAGACGCTGATTGCGACATTGAAGACATTCGGAAAAACATTAAACTAACCATATTTGCTTCTGGAACCGCAAGCAAAACTATTAAATATTACGGAATTAAAAGCTCAAATGTCTTTGAATGGGAAATTATGGATGAAGGCCACATGAAAGAATTGTTAAGATCAAATTCTTTGAATGACAATATAATTGAGTTTATGGTTAAGCGTCATGGTCCAGTATTTATGGAGTGTTTATCTAATGAAACATTAGATAAAGATTACTCGAAGCACCCCGCGCAAATATTAATAAAACACAGCATCGATCCCGAATTAATTAAAAAAATAGATGAATATAATAAAAAAAATGGGACTAATTTTGGTTACAATAGTAGTTCATTATTTGCGCAAAGTAAAAGTAAAAAATCGGTACCAGAAAAGGACAAAAGCGGAAACGTTATTAAAACAAAAGATGGAAATGATTATTATGAATATGTCTATAATGAGGAGTTTGAATTGTCAAAAACTGAGGATGGACGTGATATATTAAATTGGTTCTTTGATTGTATAATTTCAAAGAACAAGATGAAGGGTTCTCATAACCCAGAACATAAAACAATTATGAAAAAAATAGAAGAAATTCAATTTGCAAATAAATCAAGACAAAGTACTAAGCTGAATCCTCTGTTATTTATTATATATCTTCCAACTCATACCGGTAATAATACGATTGCAGGTTTACAAAAAACACTGAAGAGTTACTTGGAAACACACAATTTATGGAGTGATTATAATATTGAGTACTCTAATTCAATTGACGACTCTGGCACCATATCAGAAGAATATAACGAGAGTATAAAAACTATGATGACAAGAACAAAGGAAAATAATAAAAGGGGTTGTATTTTATTGTTGGGAAATAAAGGCAGTGTTGGTATCACATATGATGATTGTGATGTTACGATATCATTAGATGATGGTCATAATCTCGATAATCAGCAACAGCGATTTTCAAGATCGCTAACCGCCGCAAATGGTAAGACAATCGGAATTAATGTTGATATGAATATTCAGCGCACTTATTTGTATTTACTGGATATTATCCATAAACATCGAAAAATTACGCAAACAACGAAAACGTATGCTGAAATATTACATTATTTATTTGAACATAATATATTCTTATTTAACCCCCACGAGTTTAATAATGGTAAAATGACCGCAGTTGAGATTCTATCTTATTATCAAAGAGAAGCAGAAAATATTATTAAAGAAATTGATGACACTCCTTTATTAGATAATTTAAGTTGTCGCGACGAATTGCACTCTATGTTAAGAAAAATGATAGTTGATTTGAAAAAAAAACAAAAGCAAATTAATACAGATTTAGAAGGTGAACAACAAGATTGCCCTAAGGGAGATAAAACGAAGTTTGAAGTAGACGCACCTTATGTTGATCCTGATTTAGAAAAAGAAGAAGAAGAAGGAGAAGGAATTACTGAAGATGAAGAATTATTAATAAACAAAACACTTGAATTATGTAAATATTTATTTCCATATTTAGCTTTGATTTCAAAATCCTATAAGATTTTTGATTTTAAAGAAATACTAATAAATGAGAGAACAAAAGGACTAATAGTTTCATTTTTAGAATATAAAAAAATTGAATTAAATACAAATAATAATTATATTATTATAGTAAATATAATGAACAATATAATTGATGATAATGCAGAAATTGTTAATAACATTCGTGAGATCTATAGCATAGCACCTGCGAATAAGCTACGTGAGTTAATTGAAAAACATTTTGTGCCTACTAAGGATGAAAAGAATGACAATGCTGAGGTTCCTACGCCGGTAACACTTGTTAATGTAATGCTACAAATGATCCCCGACGAGTTTTGGAAAACTCCTAAAAGAGTGTTTGAGCCGTGTTGTGGTAAAGGAAATTTTGTGCTTGGTATATTTGATAAATTCTATAAGGGACTTGAAGAATTATATCCAGATGAAATTGAGCGATGCCGGGTTATTATGACTGAGTGTATTTATTACGCTGATTTAACGGCATTAAATGTATTTATTACAACTGAAATATTGAAATGTCATATTCAAAGCTATTGTGGTTTAGAGGAATTAGATTTTGTGTTTAATAGTAATATAGGAAACACTCTCGAACTAGATATTAGAAATAAATGGCAAATTGAAGGGTTTAATTCTCTTATTTTGAACCCGCCGTATAATAATGCTACAGGAACTGGAGGAAGCAGAAAATTATGGGATAAGTTCGTTACTTTATCAATTGAAATATGCGTAAAGGATGGTTATGTTGTGTTAATACACCCACCTAATTGGAGAAAACCTGAAAGTAAGTTATTGCCTGTAATTAAGTCGCAAAATTTGATAAAGTTAAATATTTTGAATGACGAAGAGGGTAAAAAATACTTTAATTGTTCTACAAAAGCCGATTATTATTTGCTACAAAAGACAAGTTATAAAGGGATTACAAAAATAAATGATACAATGGAACTAAATATCAGCCAGTTAAGCTTTATTCCTAATACTGATTTTGATTTATTTGAGAGGATAAAAGGCACTACTAATGTATTGTGTCCGAATACCTCTTTCTCAAGCGACATGAAATGGATGACAGATGATGATAAGTTAGAATATAAATATATATTAACCGCAAATAGTGATACTATAAAGTATAAATACTCGAATTTGAATAAAAATTTCGCAACAGATAAAAAGGTTATATTGTCTTCAGGAAGATATCCTTATCCCATTAATGATTATGAAGGAAAATATGGGTTAAGTTGTTATAATTTTGGAATACCGATAGATAGTAAAGAAGAAGGGGATAATATAGTTAAATGTATAGAAAGTGAAAAATTTCAAAAATTATTAAAAGAAAATAAGTGGGGTTCGTATAATATAGAATGGAGAATGTTTAAATATTTTAGAAAGGATTTTTGGAAGGAGTTTGTTTGAATAGTAAATAAAACAAATAGTAAACAAACAAATAGTAAATAAAAATAAAGTTTTGATTATATTTTATTTTTATATGTATCAATTTTTTTTTCCAAATTAGTGAGTTGTTTAATAATATCTTTATGCAAAGGATATATTACGGTTGTTTGAAATATTAGTGCGGATGTTGCAAGTGTGAAGTTCACTAGTGGTAACTTTTTGTAAAACATTATATAAAATATAAATTATATATTTCTTTAAGTTACTTTGGAAATTTATTATATATTTTAACATATGATTTTCAAAAGTCGGCGGGCCAAACAAAAAATGGACATTTATTTTTGTCCATTTTTGCAAAAGTATAAAAGGTCTTGGGAAAATCCTTCATTGTGACCATAAAATTTTTTAGCGTCTCATCACTTTTTCCAAATTGAAAAATTTGTGACGATAAAATTTTTTATTTTTTATAAATTTTAAAGTATTTTAAATAAAAGTATTTAGGAATTTTCTCTATTTATATATAAATGGTGACAGAGGTGACAAAAAGTTGCGAAAAAATTGCTTTAAAATTTATGTGTGTAATTTGTGACTATGGAACGTCTAAAAAAAGTAGTTATGACAAACATTTACTAACTGTTAAACATATAAATTGTGTCAAAAGTGACAAATGTGACGCAACTTGTGACAAAAAAGTTGCTAAAAGTTGCTCTTTAATTTGTGAAAAATGTTATAAATCATATAATTCTAGAAATGGGTTATGGAGACACAAAAAAACCTGTAATAAAATAACCGTAACGGATTCCAATGTAGAATCATTAGATAAAGATCAAATAATTATAATGCTTATTAAACAAAACGCAGAATTAATAAAAGAAACATCTGAATTTAAAACTACAATGATGAAGGTCATTGAAAATGGAACTCAAAATAATATAAACAACAATAGTAACAATACAACTCACACAAATTCACATAACAAAGCTTTTAATCTTAATTTTTTCTTGAATGAAACTTGTAAGAATGCGATGAATATTACCGATTTTGTAGAATCAATTAAACTGCAATTAAGTGACCTTGAAAACGTTGGCAAAATAGGATATGTTGAGGGTATTTCTAAAATCATTATAAAGAACTTAAATGCTCTTGATGTAACAGAGCGCCCCGTTCATTGTAGCGATTCAAAACGAGATACCATGTATGTAAAGGATGAAGATAAATGGGAAAAGGAAAGCGAAAACAATGAAAAAGTGTTAAAAGCCATTGAAGATATTGCAAATAAAAACAGTAAGATGGTTAAAGAATGGAAAAATAAAAATCCTGAATGCGCCAGCAGTAAATCCCATAAGGCTGACGTTTACTCACACATCATGATACAAGCAGTTTGCTCGAATAATGATGCTAATAATAATAAGATTCTTAAAAAGATTGCGAAAGAGGTCACAATAGAGAAAAAATAATTAGATTTTTATAATTATATCCTAATTATCATTACTTCTAATCATATCTGTATGAAATAACTCATTAATTACTTTATTCGCAAGCGGTAAATAGTCGTTTTTACACAACTTATTTGTAACACCATGCGCCATTGTTAGCGCAAGCTGTATTTTAAGCAAATTGTCACTCGGACGAATTCCTAGTTTTACCATATTGTTACTATTAATATAATTATTTAAATTATATATAAAATCATACATTTGTATATGTGTTACGCTTTTTGACACATTCATAGAGTCATTAATAATATTAGATAACATATCAATAATGCTATCATAATGCTCTTTCGGTAAATTTTCAATTATTTCCAATGGCTCAATCAAACCACTATGAAATATTTTCATAGCAATTTCACGTGGTGAAGTAGAAAACACATCCACTAAAACAGCTAAAAACTTTTTCTTAAAATCCTGATTTAATTCATAAATAATACCAAAATCGAGTAAACCGATTTTATGTTTATGACTAGGACTTGCTTCATCTTTAATAAACAAAATATTTCCACTATGAAGATCCCCATGTGAAATACCGTGAATAAACGTAGAAACAAACCCGAATTTTAAAACTTGTTTTGCGAACTCCTCTAAATCTTCTTCTTTAACATTGGACGTAGTTACACCATTTATGTATTCCATTAAAATCGCATTAGGATAATTATCTGTAACTTCTACAACAGGCTTAGGCACAACAACATATTTAAGATTCTTACAATTATCCCGTATTTTAACAATATTCTCTACTTCTTGCTTGAAATCAGTTTGCTGCTGAATAATACTAATATTTTTATTAATTAAATCGGGTATTTTATAATTCTCAAAAAAGGGTATAAATGATAACATATAAACAAAAAATAGTAGTTTCTCTATTGCTTCATCTAAGGTTTCATTAATATTTTTACGCTTTAATTTAACAATTATAGGTTTGCACGTATTTGTATTGGTAGCTTTAAATACAAGAGAAATCATTCCGGAATTAATTGGCTTAAATCCATTGCTATAAAAGGCAACATTATAGTCTTGTTCTAAATTATACAAAGTATCATAATCAATATCATTTTTTGTCCATGGTGCGTTATCTGTATATTTCAATAAATAATTGTTAAGTTGTTCGTCAATTAACTTATTATTTAAGGCAAATGCCTGGAAGATTTTCACATACAAAATATTAATTGATGCTAATCTGGATGTTAATCTATCTATAAATAACATATAACTAGTAAAAGTCATATGCAACAATACTTCACTAAAAATTATCCATGAAGCATGAAATAAAAAAAATACGTTTTTCATTGTTTTTACAAAGCTCATTGTTTTATACTTAAAAATATAAAATAATGTTTATCTGGTTTTAATAATTATTAATAAATTTTTTAACTCTTGTAAATATTTTGTGAATCATTATACCGATTATTTTTTCGGCAAAAGACGGAATCTTAAGGTCATCATCGAAAACAATAGAGCAATTGAAATTTATTTTATTTTGTGTTATAATGTCACAAGTAATCACCATATATTTAATTGGCATCAATTCTGCGGTCTCTGGTATTCCGATTGGTCTAGGGTCAGTATGTATTGAACGTGCATTAAAAATAATTTGTTTATCATTTGTTTCTTGTGTAATATAAAGATACGAATAGCGCTGAGGTAGTCCTAAATCTTCGAAAAAATGTTTTATTAATAAAGTGATTATTGCCGCATTTTCTTCAGGTAGTTTTTGTAAATTATTACTGACATAAATATCACTATTTAAATCGTATATTAACTTTACTAAATCAAAATTAATTAAAGATGGTAAAGCTAATTTGCTATTTTCCACGTCAAATATTAGGTTAAATGCGTTATCTTTTAATTTTTCAAATTTGAAACCATCTTTTTCATATATTGTTTTTGCCATTTACTTTAACATATAATAAATTTTTTTTAGGGAAACTAATTGTTTTTATAATTTTATTTAAATTAACTTATTTAGTAAAAATTATATTTGGTTATTATATAAAATGAATCCGGCACCTGCTGTAAATTATACTATAAGTCAATTACAAGAAAAAATGAGCGAACTTTCTAATAAAATTAGAACAGATTACTATGGCACTTTGAAGAAGAAAATGGTTACTTCTATTATACCTGGCCGAGAAGCAGAAGGTCTAGTATCTGTGCCTGTTAATACTGTAGATTATTTTGCGGGTAATATAGCAAAAAGGAACGAATACAAAAAAACTCTTGATCCAGAAACACAACAAACAGTTAACAATTTATATGCTGGCTTACAAAATGCGATTAATTTACCTTTAGACCAAAGACCAGTAGCACCAGTAGCACCAGCAAGAAGGGGTGGAAGATACTCAAAAAGACGCTCCACAAAAAGAAGCTCTAAGAAAAGACGAAATACTAAAAGAAGACGCGGTACTAGAAAATAAAGTGTCTGATTATAAGAATTATTACAAAAAATTAAAGAAAATAACATAAAGTAATAAATATAATAATATATTAATATTATATAATAATGGCTACTAGACCAACTAAACCAAGTGAACATTTTGTAAAAACTGGAGAATTAGAGAATGATGAAGTGTATGATCAAAAACTTCATAATGGATCAACACCATCATCACGGGGTAGATCTTATTATACACCAGAAGAAATAAAACAAATGGTAAGAAAACCAAGCAAACATTTTGTAAAAACTGGAAAATTAGAGATTGATGAAGTGTATGATCCAAAGCTTCATAATGGATCAACACCATCATCACGAGGTAGATTTTATTATACACCAGACGAAATAAAAGAAATTGTAGGAATAGAAGAAGTAGGTGGAAGAAGAAAATCCAATAAGAAAAGAAAATCGTATAAGAAAAGACGAAATACTAAAAGAAGACGTGGTAGTAAAAAATAAATATTCTTTTTATTAAATTTTAAATTATTTATAAAAATAATATATCAATATTTATATAATAATGGCAACTAAACCAAGTGAAAGATGGTGTAAACATGGTTTTTTGAATCAAGGTGAAAGGTATAATCAACTTTTACATAAATATGGAGATACTATAGAAGATAGATGTGATGAATATTATACACCAGAAGAAATAGAAAGAATGAAAAGCGAAATAAAAGTAGCTGAATGTGCTATATGTATGGAAGAAATAGCAGATACAGAAAATTGTCGTAGTTGTTTAGATGGGCATAAATTTCATAACACTTGTATAACTGACTATTGGACAAGAAATCCTGACAAACAAAATATTTGTCCTGTAACAAATAGTATTCCTAATAATAATATACCTAATAAAGGATGGCAAGGTTGTAGAAGTGTTAATGATATAAATAGTGGCGGAAGAAGAAGAAAAACTACTAATAGAAAAAGAAAATCTTCTAAGAAATCTAATAAGAAGAAAAGAAAATCTTACAAGAAATCTTACAAGAAAAGAACCTAAAGCAATAATCGTAATAAATACTATATAAATAACTTTTCGAAATAATGAAAACCGAACTTTTTAATTATAATAATACAACATATACTATTATAATTGGGAAAAATAAAACTGAAAATTGGTCTATAATTGATGACGCGTCTGATACTGATTTATGGTTTCATATAGCAGAAATGCCATCTTGTCACGTAATATTGAAAAATGATGAAATTTTACGTTTGGTTCCTCGTCAAGTAATCAAACGTTGCGCGTATTTATGTAAGATAAATTCGTCGGCAAAAACGATGTCAAAATGTGTCGTTATTTATGCCTCTATTGTTAATGTAAAAAAAACGGATATAGTCGGTCAAGTGACCGTTACACAGTCTAAAACGGTTAGCGTCTAATTTTTCTTTTTTTATTAGAAGACTTTCTTCTTTTATTAGAATATTTTCTTTTCTTTGAATACCTTCTTCTTTTCTTTGTTCTTTTTCCTCCTCTAGGTTCAAAGCGAGGAGGTAAAACTGGACTAGCTAAAGCAGTAGTAACAGGTTGAGGAAAAGCAGGAGGAGCGACAGCAGGTGCCGCAAGTTGAGCAAGAGGAGGACCAGCTAAACCATCCGCAAAATTATTAGGTAACCCATTATTAATATTAATATTCATTATTTCGCCTTCGTCGTCCGAATCATCATCGTCATTCATATCCATTATATACTATAATTCAATATTATATTAATTAATTAATTGTGTAAAATTTACATAATAATAACATTATCCAACCCAATAACTTCCATACCTTGAGTCCAGTCGCCTAAAATTTCAATCGAAAATGTGCCAATAAACATATTATTTAATTCTTCTTGAGTTACTGATTTTTTATTATTATTAAAAGTGTGTTCTCTTTCCCATAATACGCTGACAAATGGCACATTAAATTCGCGCGAATTGCCGTCATATTGTGGAGCCTTGAAAACAAGACATGTGTTTTTATTTTTAATCTTAACAAGCGCCACATTTTCGTTCAGTTTATTAAAATTGCCTTGAAAACTGTTCATCGTAAATGTTAACAATTTCGGGATTTTCGCTTGTTTTTTTACAAATATTGTTGTTCCTGGTTTATATTCTTCGTTTATTAAAATGTCGGGCGACCTGAAATACCATAGGGTTTTGTCGTTTTTATTTTTATGGTCGACGTTTATCAAATTATCTTTGAACATAATATAATGTGATAGGGACTTGTCTATATTGTAGCTCTGGTGGACAGCGGGCTCGTAGTTTTTGTTTCCAATAATGGACCATTGCTCGTTGTCTAATAGAAACTTATGCTGGTATAAGATTTCCGCACTTGCTAGAAAAGAGCAAGAAACTAATAATAATATTTTAAACATCATTTTTTATAAATTATAAATTACACTTATAATTAGTTTTTGAATTCAATTTTATTTTCTATTTTCTTTTCTTGTAAGATTTCTTGTAAGATTTCCTAAAAGATTTTTTAGAAGATTTCCTAAAAGATTTCTTACTTTTCTTTGAAACTCTTTTTCTTTTCTTTTTACCACCGGTTAATCCTTCCACACGTGCTATTTCCGCATCAATTATGTCTGAAATTGTTAAAGGGTTGTTTTGATTAAATATTCGCATTTGTAAAAAAGCAACGAATTGGGGTGTTGCTTCTTCTTCATCACCATTTTGTAACAAAATTCTCCAAAGCTCAACAAGTTGTTTTTTGTGTTCATCATTTATTTGTGGATATTGAGTATTTATTATATCTTTAATTTCTTGAGGAATTGCTTCATAACTCATAGTTTATAATATATATATATTATATTATATAATTATTATATTATTATTATTATTATAAATGGCCCAATCAAGAGTTTCAGGTTTAGATGAAACAACTAATAAATATCCAACAATTACAATTGCAGTTATAGGACATGGTGAAGATTTAATTAATGCACCAATAAGGGAGGACCCAAATATTAGAATATTTTCTAGAGCAGGACAGCCATTTTGTTTGGGTATAGCTACTAGAGGTATGTTGGATTTTGTTGAAGAATTATATGCTTCAGATGAAAGAAAAGCAAATAAAAATACAAAAAGTAGTTATCAAATGTTGCGCGAAGTTGCGGAACATTATAATAATACTGAAAATAACACAGCATTTAAAGAATTATGTGATAGATTCTTAATAGAAACCCCAAATAATAGTAATTTTAAACATACAAAACAAAATATAGAATGCAATAAACATAACCAAATACATACGCCATTTTATGATCACATATATTATTTTACAGATAATACATCCGTTGTAGCTGGACAAAATGGAATATTTGTATTAGAATCATTAAATCATATTTCAAGTAATAATATTGATTATGAACATGAATATACAGCAAATTTAGCTTTAAACAAATTTTTAATAAAATACCCAGATGTTAGCTATAGAAAAAAAATTAATACAGATATCATTGAAAAATTTTTAGCAAATTTTAATCTAGGACCTGATTTAGAAACAAACTTATTACCTGAATATAAAGGATTGTTAGAACACACAAGATATCGTTATCCGCCCGAACATGTAGCATTAAATAAAAAATATAAAGATGAATTAGATGAGAAAACAAATATTATATTATCAGAATCAAAAAATAAAAGATATAGTAAGGCAATAGTAGAAAATTTTCCTTTTCTTACCCCAAAAAGATTAATAACAGAATTTGTCACAGAAAGTTCTGAAATACACACATTATTTGACGAAGAGGATGATAACATAATTAAAGCAAAGGCAAACGAAATACATTCAATAATCAAGATTAGGATGATGACTCAGAAAAACAAAGCAATTGAAGAAAAAAATGAAGAAAGAGAAAAACAATTATTACAAAAAATAGAAGAATTTACAGCACAAAGAGAAAAATTTTTAGCATCCGAAATTCAGGGAATGATTGAAAGTATAAGATTAAGTGAAATCATTGAATTTTTAAAATCAGAAGGGTTCGTCGTAATTAATATTATTGATTTTTCGTGTAGGTCTGTGCCTGAATATTTAGATGATGTATACAGAGAAAGTAAATTAGAAGAACACAAAATACGAAAAGACATAAAAAAGGAAATTATAAGACAATATGAGGAAAATCAAGAAATGGGTGCCGAAGAAATTCGTAAGGATAAAGGTGGTAGGAAAAAACGTAGAACTAGAAGAAAAAAGAGTAAAAAACATAGAAAAACTAGGCGTAATAAAAGAAGAATATAATATTATATTTATTTTAGAAGCATACAATAAATATATTTATATTTATTATATATTTATATATAAATGTCAAAAAAACAACAAGAAAAACTATTTAATTTTATTGATGAAAGAGATTTACAAGGAGTGTTTAAATCAATAGAAGAAGGTGCCAACATAGATGCTCCAAATGTTGATGGAAACACGCCTTTTATAATGGCAATTTTGCGCGGTTTTATACCAGTAGTAATTGCTCTTATTAAAGGGAATGCTGACATTAATAAAGGAAACAAGGATGGTGCGACACCTCTTAAGATTGCATCACATTTTGGTAATTATGAAATAGTACAATTACTTTTAAATAGAAAAGCGGATGTTAATAAAGTGGGAAATGACAAAAGTACGCCTCTTATGTCAGCGGCTGCTCGGGGTCATGAAAAAATAGTAGAATTACTTTTAAGTAAAGGCGCTGACGTTAATAAAGCGAGAGATAACGGAACTACGCCTCTTATGTCAGCTTCTTATAATGGTCATGAAACAATAGTAAAGATGCTTCTAACACATGGTGCTGATGTTAATCGTACAAATAGTTTTGGAGATACAGCATTTTCCCTTACAGAAAACGAAAATATTCGTAAATTACTTAGAGTGAATAGTGTTGTAACGACAGATGCGGTGTTTGACGAACTTAATATGAGTCACGCACTTGATGACCCTTCTAAACAAGATTTATTAGAATTTATGGGTAATCCTAAAGGAGGAAAAAGAAAATCGAATAAAAGAAGAAAAACAAAGAAAACAATTAATAGAAAAAGAAGGAAAACTAATAAAAAAAGAAGGTAAATAAATAATAAATAATAAATATTATTAATTATTATTAATTATTAAAAAATATTTTATAATATTTTATATTATAAAATGTCTAATCTAGAAATTCTAGATAATAAGTCTCCTTTGTCTTTTTACAAAACAATTGCAAATGCTTTTTTTGAAAATTGGCCTTTAGAATGTAAAGATTACTATCAATGCGATAGTGCTGAAGAAATTGAACATAAAATAGTAGAAGAATATAGAAATGTGGCAAATAATGAATGTCCATTTACGATTTTATATATAG
>Ga0214919_10000763_pt1 | contig 55281 bp, 49 predicted proteins | sample LL1503_MetaG_FD_177994 | JGI IMG/M metagenome (GOLD analysis project Ga0214919, IMG submission 177994) | Freshwater microbial communities from Lake Lanier, Atlanta, Georgia, United States - LL-1503 | ecosystem: Environmental > Aquatic > Freshwater > Lake | place: USA: Georgia | collected... | reverse complement strand
TCCATCATCAAAAAGATGGCCTAAATGTCCGTCACATCTCCCGCAAAGTGCTTCAATTCTTTTCATTCCATAAGAATTATCTTCTTTGTAGACCACGCTATTTTTGTTTTCCTGTTCAAAAAAACTAGGCCAACCGCAGCTGCTGGCAAATTTCTGGTCGGATCTGAATAATTTATTGCCACAAGCGGCACAATAATAGGTGCCCTTGGCATCAGAATTCCAGAGCTTTCCAGTAAATGCTCTTTCGGTGTCGGCATTTCTTGATACGGCATACAAGTCTGGAGAAAGGACTTTTTTCCATTCGGCATCTGTGACATGCAATTTTGTTGTGTCAGTGTTTGAATAATAGGGATTTCCGGATTTGCTGATTGTGTTTTCCATAGGGGAAGGTTTTGGAGTTAATTCTGTTTTTTTAGTCGATTGTCCGCAGGCATTTAATGCAAATAAAGGTAATAATATCAAATAATTAAGGATGTTTTTCATCGCAATCATGTTTAGATTATGATGTAAATTTACAATAGATATACGCTAGAAATTGTCGTGTAGATTGTAAATGGCTCTCATTTAAGGAAAGTTTAACGATTGTTGATATTTTAAAAACCAGAATTCCCAATTTCTTTTTTTGTATTTTTGACAAGCTAAAAACAGATATGAAAGAAGATAACGTAATATTGGTGAACCAAAAAGACGAGCAAATAGGGCTCATGCCTAAACTGGAAGCCCACGAAAAAGCGGTTTTACACCGGGCGTTTTCCGTTTTTATATTGAATAGCAAGAATGAAATTATGCTTCAGCAAAGGGCACATCACAAGTATCATTCTCCGCTTTTATGGACTAATACCTGCTGTAGTCACCAGCGTGAAGGCGAAACCAATATTCAAGCGGGAAGCCGCAGATTGTTTGAAGAAATGGGTTTTGAAACTGGACTGAAGGAATTGTTTCATTTTATCTATAAGGCACCATTTGATAATGGTTTGACAGAGCATGAACTCGATCATGTCATGATAGGATACTATGATGGAGAGCCAAAAATAAACTCCGAGGAAGTAGAAAACTGGAAATGGATGTGTATTGAAGACGTTAGGAGTGATATGCAATTGCATCCTGAGATATACACTGTTTGGTTCAAAATTATTTTTGACGAGTTTTATCACTATTTGGAAGAACATAAAATCTAAGATAGCAGATTTGAGATAGCAGAATGCAGAAATCCAAAAAAATCTAAAATTAGAAATCAGAAATCTAAAATCACTATGAGAGTCACCATATCCAGAAAAGCCCATTTTAACGCAGCGCATCGATTGTATCGAAAAGATTGGACTTTCGAGCAGAACGATGCCGTTTTTGGGAAATGCAACAACCCTAATTTCCATGGCCATAATTACGAATTAATTGTGAGTGTAACGGGTAAAATCAATCCTGAAACGGGTTATGTAATGGACATCAAGGAATTAAGTGATTTGATTTTGGAAGAAGTTGAAAGACCCTTCGACCATAAAAACTTGAATCTTGATGTTCCTGAATTTGAAAATCTAAATCCCACCGCCGAAAACATAGTGGTTATCATTTGGAATAAAATCAGAAAAAGAATTCAATCAGAATTTGATTTAGAGGTAGTGCTCTATGAAACACCACGTAATTTTGTAACCTATAAAGGGGAATAATGGCACTACAAGTAGGAGATAAAATCCCGCATTTTTTAGCAAAAGACAGTCATGGAAACGATTTTGACAGTGCTTCAGTGGTAGGAAAAAAACCGGCGGTTTTTTATTTTTATCCCAAGGACAATACTCCGGGTTGCACTGCGCAAGCCTGCAGCTTTAGAGATCAATACGAGGATTTTAAGGATTTAGGAGCCGAAGTTATAGGTATCAGCTGTGATAGTATTGCTTCGCATGAAAAGTTTGCTAAACAGTACCGTTTGCCTTTTATTTTGCTGTCAGACAATGATAAAAAAATCAGGAATCTTTTCGGAGTAAAACCTAATTTATTTGGCCTAATTCCGGGAAGAGTGACTTATGCGGCAGACAAAGAGGGCATAATCCGATTAGTGTTTGATAGCTTAGTTGCCACTAACCATATACCTAGGGCATTGGGAATGATTAAGAAATTAGTGTCACTATGAGTCTAGATATATATCCTTTACAATTTAAACCCATTTTAAAGGAAAGAATCTGGGGGGGAGAAAAGTTGAAAACTGTTCTAAACAAACCCATTATTTCGGACAGAACTGGCGAAAGTTGGGAAATATCAACTATTGATGGAGATGTTAGTATTGTTTCTAACGGACCTCTAGCCGGAAAATCACTACTTGATTTGATAGATTCTTCTCCTGAAGAAATATTGGGAACCGAAGTATATAAAAGATTTGGCAAACAATTTCCTTTGCTTTTCAAATATCTAGATGCTCGAGAAGACTTATCCATACAAGTACATCCAAATGATGAATTGGCCAAAAAGCGTCACAATTCCTTCGGAAAAACGGAAATGTGGTACATTATGCAAGCCGATGAAAATGCCAGGATAATTGTAGGGTTCAAGGAAAAATCAAATGCCAATGAGTATTTAGAAAATCTAAAAAATAAAACATTGCTTTCTATTCTTGATGATATCAAAGTAAAAGCTGGTGATGTTTTCTTTTTGGAAACAGGAACTGTTCACGCCATTGGAGCGGGATTAGTTGTTGCCGAAATCCAGCAAACATCAGACATTACCTATCGTTTGTATGATTTTGACAGAGTTGATGCCCAAGGAAATAAAAGGGAACTGCATCTTGATTTGGCTTTGGAGGCCATCAATTACAATACAGTGGAGACTCGTAAAAAATACGATACGGCACTCAACAAAATAAACCTTGTCGTGGATTGCCCTTATTTCACCACCAATTTTATTCCGTTGGAAGGGAAAATTTCAATCCACAAAACAGGAAATTCATTTACGGTTTTTATGTGCGTGGAAGGTAATTTTGAAATGGAGTTTGGAGACACAAAATTTCAGTACACAAAAGGAGATACCATCTTAATTCCTGCTGCCCTGAAGACTTTCATTATCAATGGTAAAGCTTCCGTTTTAGAAATATATATTTCTTAGCTTGTTATAGAAAGATTATGTGTACTTTTGCAATCGCAAATTAAAATTAAAAATAAAAATGGCAAACGTTAAGAATTTAAAAAAAGACATCAACTACGTTTTAGGAGATATTATTGAAGCGGTTTACTTGTTTGAAATTTCGACTACCGGAAAACCAACTACCGAAACTAATGCTTTGATCGATGAAGCTATCGCAGCTTTTGACACTTTGATTACAAAAGTAAACGCTAAGAAAGTGGAAAATAAAAAAGCCCATTTCAAACAAATTAATGTTGAATTGGAACAAACTGCAAATCAATTGATTGCTAAAATCAACGAATTACAGTAAAAAAAAGGCAATAAAAAAAGAAGGATTTGTTTTGAGAAATCAAATTCAGTCTTATATTTGCAACAGTAATGAGTCGCCAGCGTAGCTCAGTTGGCTAGAGCAGCTGATTTGTAATCAGCAGGTCGTGGGTTCGAGTCCCTCCGCCGGCTCAAACAAAAACCGTAAGTTTATAGCTTGCGGTTTTTTTGTTTTGAAAAACAATAGGACGAGAAGTTTATCCCGAGCGAAGCAATTCGGGAAGTCCCTTTGCCGGCTCTTAAATTTAACCATCTAATACCAATTAGAAATATAAAATAGTTTTTTTGTTTATCCTCACCCCATCCCTCTCCAAAGGAGAGGGAGTATAGATCAGATTATTTTATAAGTCTAAATGGTATAACTTCTGTTAGGTGGTTTTTTGTTTATAAAGCAAATCCCTATCTATTTCTAAATTGGGATTTTTGGTGTTTCTAATTTATCCTTTAAGCCAAGCTTCTCTGATAGCTGATTTTTCGGCTTTGGTTGCTTCGAGTCCTTCTTTTTCTTCATAAGGAATTTTTACGCTACCTTTTAGGATTTGTTCTTTATCCTCCCGTTTTATTTTTACCGTTATAGCATCATTTTCTTTCCATTTTTGACTGGCGTTTATCATTTCATAGATAGTGTCAAAGGAATAAGGGACATCATTTATAGCCAATAAAATATCTCCTCCTTTGATGCCAAGATTGGTGTAAAATTCAGGTAATTCATTATAGGGGCTAATGATAATTTCTTTGGTTTTTCGATCGACATTTATATAAGGGGTTTTTCCTTTCAAGAAAAAATCAGAAGGTGTTTTTTTAATTATTTTTCCCACCCCAACTTTTTCTAAAAAACGGGCATAAGGAATGGGAGTAGATCCCGAAACATACGTTTTCAAGAAATCACCAACTTCTGGATAGGTTAATTGGGTAATTTTTGCAAAAAGTTCATCATCATTAAATGCTTTTGAAACACCATATTCTTTTGATAATTTTTGCATTAAATCAAGAATCCCCTTTTCTCCATTGCTATTTTCTCTAATAATAATGTCCAGACACATCCCTATTAATGCTCCCTTCTGGTAGACATTTAAATATTGGTCTTTGTACGGTTGCACCAATACATTGGCGCTCATGGTGGTAAACGGCATGGTGTCATTGAGTGTATTGGCTTGTTCTATTTTTTCTGCTATGCGATTGTAAAACTCCTCTTCAGTAATCAAACCTTGGTTAATTTGGAAAAGATTAGCAAAATATTCCGTGACACCTTCATACATCCATAAATGTTCGGACATTTTGGGATTAGTATAATCAAAATTTTGAATCTCTTGGGAGTGTATGGTTAGAGGGGTCACAATATGAAAAAATTCATGTGAAACGATATCTTTCAATTCCTTTGCTAGTTGCTCTATACCCATCATTTCTGGCATAACGACAGTGGTTGCAGTAGGATGTTCCAATGCTCCAAATCCAGTGGCATCTTTTTTTTGTGTATCCGTTAAATAAATAAGGACACTGTATTTTTTGGTGGTATTTATGTTGCCCAAAAAGTGTTTTTGGGCAATCATCATTGTTTTCATTTCGGGCGTAATGCTTTCAGCAGTCACTTTTCCGTTTGGTGAATATACAGCGATTTGAATTTCCATATCATCAACCACAAATGTGGTATAGTCCGGCTTGCAATACATAATGGGATTTTCTACCAATTCAGCATAACGAGAGGTAGCAAACACATCATTTGTGGTGCTAGTATCTTGATCAAACATTGAAGTCGCTCCCCAAAGTCCAGCAGGATGCGAAATGCTCACTCTATACGGTGTTGACATATAATTCGTGAAATATCCAATAAAACAATGTGTATTCAGCATTATATTTTTACCTGCCTCAATGTTGGAACCAGCAGGTGAAAAAATGTCTCCTTTTCCAAAACCCTTGCCATTCTCGGTATCAAAAGTGTCGTTTACTAAATAAGTGACTTTTCTTAATTTTTGGGCATTCGAAATGGTCCACGAATTGTCGTCTGTCTTTTTTACATCCAATAATTTCCCTTTTTTGTCATACGCTTTTAAACCCTCGATATACTTGCCAAAGTTGTCTTCTGAATACGTTCCTGGGACCATTTTTGGAATGTGATACGTAATTTCATTCGTTGAAATTGTAGGAGCATCTATGGTAACCATAACCTTGTCATCCTTTATTTTATCCAGTTTTATATCCACTTGAATCCCGTTTTTTGTTGGAGTAGTAATGGTTGTACTTGTGGGTTTACATCCCAACAGCACTGATGCGAATGCAAATGCGAAAATTATTTTTTTCATTTTAAATGATTTTTTAAATGATAATTCTTTTGAAGGTAAGAATTGTTATGGTTTATAGGGACTTATTAAAACGGATTTTATTGACAATCCATTTTTGGTTAATTGCAAAACTAAATAGTTATATGGTATTGATTTTTTATAAAAAAAACTCCCGTAATTTAGGAGTTTATAATTAGTCTAATTTATTTTTTATGTAATATTTGCCATCTAAATCTTCGTCAAATTCATCAATCTTAACCGGTTTTGGTTTTGGTTTATTGGCGGCAGCTTTCTTTTTCCACATTTCAAATTTTTCAGCAGGCATCTTCTTTTTCATGATTTCTAGCACCTCTTTTTCGGCTAAACCAAATTCTTTTTTAATGATTTCAAAAGGATTTTTTTCCTCTAGGGCAAATGTAACAAGTTTTTCTGTTTGTTCCCAGGTCAATTCTTTGCGATTACTCTTTTTCATTCCGTGAAAATTAATTCAGATATAAGTATTAATGATTAATTGATTTCCAAATATATACCAATATTAATAAAAAAAATAATTACTTTTTATAAAAGAGATTTTTTTTTACTGTTTTATTAATTTTAGGGGAGTGCTTTATTTGATAACACGAAAGGTTAGATTTATTCGGGAACCAATCGCTTTTGACGTTTTCGGAATTTGGTGTTTCCAGAAATGCTGCGTTGTTCCCCGCATTATCAATAAACTACCATGCTCCAGAATGATATTTTTTTTCTGGGTTTTATCCGAATTGTGTTTCAACTGAAAAGTGCGTTCGGCACCAAAACTAACGGAAGCAATGATTGGATTTACGCCTAATTCTTTTTCATCATCGGCGTGCCAGCCGTTACTGTCTTTTCCGTCCCGATACTGATTGATTAAAACGGTCGTAAAATTGGTATTGCTAACATTTTCCATATGCGATTTTATTTTTTGTAAAAGTGGGCTCCAAGGATGCGGCTGCATTTTTATATTCGAATAGGAATAGGTGATTCCTTCATTTCCGAATAAAGCGGTCAGTCGAGGTTGTGGATGAATTTTTCCAAAAACTCGAATGTCATCCTGTTGCCAAGGTATCTCATTTGCTAATTGCTCAAAAATAACATCGGCCTCTTTTTGATGAAAAAAATGAGGATAATAGAGAATCTCTGCGTCTGGCAAATTTAAGAGTATCGGTTCTGATGCAAAAAGGGATGCCATTTGTAAATAATAAATTAAGCTAATAAAAGAAGGGTAAACTCAATCAATTCCTTCGATAATGTTTGGTCAAATAATAGATATTAACTCCTACTACAAAGGTATTTGTAAGTATAATGGGCATTGACATCCCTAAGAGAAAGCCATAAACGATGAATAAAACCCCGCCAATTGAATTTATGATTCGTAACGTAATCAAGTTTTTCATTAAAAAAGAAACCATGATTACTATTGAGGCCAAATAACCCAGACATTCTGTTAAAGAAATTGCAACCATTATTATTTTTTTTTGATGAACTGCAAAAATAGAGTATAAGCTCGGGTTGAACAGTAGAAATTTTAAATATTTTTTTGAACGGTCTCTTCTAATAAAATCATTTTGTTTTGGGTGTTAAAATTTCACTTTTAATATTTGTCATTCGTTATTCAAGATTCATTTTTTAAAACAAAAAACCTGCAAGTTTTCACTTACAGGTTCTATCTCCATCCTACGGAAGGACTGGGTAGTATTATTTTATCAAGTCAAAACTTCTCTTTACAAAAGCGGTAAGTTCTTCGCCTTTCAAAAGGTTTTGAGATAATTTAGCCAAGTCTAATGCTTGTTTTACCAAACTTTCTTGAGCCGATTTGTCTTGGGTATTCAAAATATTGGTAGCCAATTCCGAGTTGGTATTCACCACCAAATTATACATTTCTGGCATGTTTCCCATTCCGAACATTCCGCCACCACCAGATTGACTCATTTCTTTCATTCGACGCATAAATTCAGGTTGCGTGATAATGAAAGGTGCCGCTTGGCTGTCCATCGCTTCCAACTGAACCGAGTATTTTTGCTTCGGAACCAAACCTTCCAAAACAGTTTTTAAGCTTTCTTTTTCTTCATCAGATAATTTAGAAATAGCCGTTTCTTCTTTTTTGATCAAATTGTCAATATGATCTGAATCGACTCTAACGAAAGTTAAATTTTGATTATCGCCTTCAATTTTTTGGATTAAATGCGGAATGATTGGCGAATCTAAAAGCAATACTTCGTATCCTTTTTCTTTGGCGATTTCAATATAAGAGTGTTGCGCTTCTTTATTTCCGGCATACAAAACAACTAATTTTCCGTCTTTGTCCGTTTGTGTTTCCTTCAGATTTTCTTTCAATTCATCCAAAGTAAAGTATTTGTCGTTAACGGTTGGATACAAAACGAAAGCGCCTGCTTTTTCATAGAATTTTTCTTCAGAAAGCATTCCGTATTCCAAAACGATTTTAATATCGTTCCATTTTTTCTCGAATTCCTCACGGTTTTCAGTAAACAAGGATTTCAATTTATCAGCCACTTTACGGGTGATGTAGTTTGAAATTTTCTTCACCGCAGCATCTGCTTGCAAGCTAGAACGCGAAACATTCAAAGGAATGTCTGGTGAATCAATTACCCCTTTTAACATCGTCAAGAATTCAGGAACGATTCCTTCTACATTATCGGTTACATAAACCTGATTTTGATACAATTGTATCTTGTCCTTTTGGATTTGTAAATCGGAACCTAATTTTGGAAAATATAAAATCCCTGTCAAATTAAACGGATAATCCACATTTAAATGAATATGAAATAAAGGTTCTTCAAATTGCATCGGGTACAATTCGTGGTAGAAATTTTTATAATCTTCATCCGATAATTCTGTTGGTTGTTTGCTCCAAGCCGGATTTGGGTTGTTGATAATATTGTCAACTTCGATTGTTTCAGGTTTGTAGTCCTCCGGAGCATCTTCTGGTTTAGGTAAGGTTTCTGTTTTAGTTCCGAATTTAATTGGAATCGGCATAAACTTATTATAACGATTCAATAATTCCTTGATTTTGTAGTCTTCTAAAAATTCCAAAGAATCTTCAGCGATATGCAAAACAATTTCGGTTCCACGACTGGTTTTATCCGAAGGCTCCAAAGTAAATTCTGGACTTCCATCGCAAATCCAGTATGCTGCCGGTTCGTCTTTATGTGATTTAGTAATGATTTCCACTTTTGAAGCCACCATAAAAGCAGAATAAAATCCTAGACCAAAATGCCCAATTATTCCGGAATCTTTAGCGGAATCTTTGTATTTTTCCAAGAATTCTTCTGCACCAGAAAATGCAATTTGGTTGATGTATTTTTCCACCTCATCCGCAGTCATACCCAAACCTTGGTCGATAATGTGCAATTTCTTACCTTCTTTGTCGATTTTTACTTCAATAATTGGGTTGCCATAGTCTACTTTGGCTTCGCCAATACTTGTTAAATGCTTTAATTTTAGGGTAGCATCTGTTCCGTTCGAAATCAACTCGCGCAAAAATATTTCGTGATCGCTGTATAAGAATTTTTTGATTAAGGGAAAGATGTTTTCCACCGAAACGTTAATTTTTCCAGTTGTCATAATTAATTTTTTTTAAGTTTTATAATTTTACTTTTCCTATTCAAATAAGATACCAATCAAGACTAAAGTGACAAATTGTCGGAAATTGCAAATTTAAAAATAAAGCAAATTTTAAGTGAACAGTTATTTTCAGGGATGAGTATTTTTTTTTTTTTTTAAATCTTCAAATTAAACATTGTAAATTTGGTTTTTCAAAAATCCATATGCTTGAATTAAAAAACATTTCCTTCACCTATCTTAAAGACAAAGTAATTAACAATGTTAGTTTTGCCATTTCTAAAGGGAAGAATATAGCTATAATTGGCGAAAGCGGTTGCGGAAAAAGCACCCTCCTTAAATTAATTTACGGTCTATATGATTTGGATGAAGGGGAAATTTGGCATGGCGATAAACCCATTCGCGGACCCAAATACAACCTTATTCCCGGGGAAGACTATATCAAGTATTTAGCCCAAGATTTTGATCTCATGCCTTATATTACGGTCGAAGAAAATGTGGGTAAATTTTTGTCGAACATTTACAAAGACAAAAAGAAATCCCGTGTCGCTTCGCTTTTAGCGCTGGTTGAAATGAGTGAATTTGCCAAAGTAAAAGCAAAATATCTTAGTGGTGGACAGCAGCAAAGAGTAGCATTGGCAAGGGTTTTAGCATTAGAACCCGAACTACTTTTATTGGATGAGCCTTTTAGTCAAATAGATTCCTTTAGAAAAAACAACTTGCAACGAAATGTATTCCATTACTTAAAAGAAAAGCAGATTAGCTGTATTATCGCTACACACGACAGTGCCGAAGTTTTGTCTTTTTCAGATGAAACCATTGTGATGCGAAACGGTAAGGTGATTGCGATAGACACTCCCAAAACCTTATACGAAAAACCTTCTAGTGTTTATATTGCTTCCCTTTTTGGCGAGGTAAATCAAATCCCAATCCATTTGCTGAACCCTTCTAAACAACCTCAAACGGAACTATTAGTCTACCCACACCAACTGCAAATAGTGGAAATCTCTAAATTGGAAGTGGTCATAAAACAAAGTTATTTTAAAGGCAATCATTACCTGATTGAATCCGCTTTTAAGAATAATACTGTTTTTTTTAACAATCCTTTTGATTTGGAATTGGGAACAATAGTTTATTTGGGCCTAGTAGTTTAATTGTTATAGGGTATGAAGCAGTCATGTAGAAAAAAACCAAATCAAGGGATTTCGACACAAAAGATGTTTAGCTTTACAGTTCCATTTGTAACGAATAAGAAATACTATGTACCACTCAAAAATTGCTGGATTAGGATATTATGTCCCTTCCAATGTTGTGACGAATGAAGATTTGTCAAAAATTATGGATACCAATGACGAGTGGATTCAGGAAAGAACCGGAATTCAAGAAAGAAGGCATATCATTCGCGGAGAAGACACCACTACTACAATGGGCGTGAAAGCGGCAAGAATTGCCATCGAGCGTTCAGGAGTAGCCATGGAGGATATTGATTTTATTGTTTTTGCCACTCTAAGTCCTGATTACTATTTCCCTGGCCCGGGTGTTTTGGTCCAACGTGATTTGGGTTTGAAAACCGTTGGAGCATTGGATATAAGAAATCAATGTTCGGGTTTTGTATATGGAATTTCTATTGCAGATCAATATATTAAAACTGGGATGTATAAAAATATTTTGGTAATAGGTTCTGAGGTGCAATCTACAGGATTAGACATGACAGATCGTGGTCGAGGTGTTTCGGTTATTTTTGGAGATGGTGCAGGCGCGGCTGTTCTAAGTAGAGAAGTAGATTTATCCAAAGGGATTTTGTCTACCCATTTGCATTCTGAAGGACAACACGCCGAAGAATTAGTGGTAAAAGCACCAGGAATGGGAGGACGCTGGGTTACTGACATATTAGAGGACAATGATCCAAATGACGAAAGCTATTTTCCCTATATGAATGGACAATTTGTGTTTAAAAATGCCGTAGTTCGTTTTAGCGAGGTAATTAACGAAGGTTTACAAGCCAACAATTTACAAGTTTCGGATATTGATTTGCTTATTCCGCATCAAGCCAATTTGAGAATTTCCCAATTTATCCAAAACAATTTTGGATTAACCGATGACCAAGTATTCAATAATATTCAAAAATATGGCAACACAACAGCCGCCTCTATTCCAATAGCGTTAACTGAAGCTTGGGAACAAGGAAAAATTAAATCGGGTGACATAGTGGTTTTGGCTGCTTTCGGTAGCGGATTTACTTGGGGTAGTGTGATTATTAAATGGTAAAAAAAATAATTGAGTTTACCATTTCAGATTAGATTTTCCTTTGAAATTGCTATCTTCGCACCCTTAAAATAAATACATAAATGACATTATCCCAGATTCTGAAGCCTTCTATTGAAAAAGCTGTCCAAGCTTTATTTGACATTGTGATTGATAAAGTTGAATTTCAAACTACACGTAAAGAGTTTGAGGGTGATATCACGATGGTTATTTTCCCATTGCTGAAAGTGGTTAAAAGCAACCCTGTGGAATTGGGAAATAAAATCGGGAACTATTTAGTCGAAAATGTATCCGAAGTCAGCTGTTTCAATGTCGTTTCAGGTTTTTTGAATATTGTTATTTCAGATGAATATTATTTGAATTTTTTCAACGAAATCCGGAATGATTTGAAATTTGGGTTTGTTACTCCAAAACCAGATGATAAAGCGATAATGGTCGAATATTCCTCGCCAAATACCAATAAACCATTGCATTTAGGACACGTTCGTAATAATCTTTTAGGTTATTCCGTTGCCGAAATCATAAGAGCTTCAGGAAAAAAAGTCTATAAAACCCAGATTATTAATGATCGTGGGATTCATATTTGCAAGTCGATGTTGGCTTGGCAAAAATTTGGAAATGGAGAAACTCCAGAGTCAACAGGTTTAAAAGGAGATAAATTAGTTGGTAATTATTATGTAGCTTTTGATAAAGCCTATAAAGAACAAATTTTTGAGTTAATGACTTCCGGCAAGACGGAAGATGAGGCCAAAAAACAAGCGCCAATCATTATAGAAGCTCAAGAAATGCTTTTGAAATGGGAAGCGGGCGATGCGGGAGTCATGGCGCTTTGGAAAACAATGAACCAATGGGTTTATGATGGTTTTGCAACAACATATACAAACTTGGGAGTGAATTTCGATAGTTATTATTACGAAAGTAACACTTATTTACTAGGGAAAGACGTGGTTCAAATAGGTTTGGAGAAAGGCATTTTCGAAAAAGATCCTGATGGTTCGGTTTGGATTGATTTGACAGCCGAAGGTTTGGACAGAAAAATTGTGTTACGCTCTGATGGAACCGCGGTTTATATGACACAAGATATTGGAACCGCCATTCAGCGCGTGAAGGATTTTCCAGATGTTGGAGGAATGGTTTACACCGTGGGTAACGAACAGGATTATCATTTCAAAGTCTTGTTTTTGATATTGCAAAAATTGGGTTTTGAATGGTCGAAAAATCTCTTTCATTTGTCGTACGGAATGGTCGATTTGCCTTCTGGAAAAATGAAATCAAGAGAAGGAACCGTTGTCGACGCCGATGATTTGATGCAGGAAATGACGGAAACTGCCCAAAAAATAGCTGAAGATTTAGGGAAATTGGATAGTTATTCTCTTGAAGAAAAGACAAAATTGTACAAAACCATTGGACTCGGTGCCTTAAAATATTACATATTAAAGGTTGACCCTAAAAAAAGAATCCTTTTCGATCCAGAAGAATCTGTCGATTTTGCAGGAAATACGGGCCCTTTTATTCAATATACCTATGCTAGAATCCAGTCAATTATTCGAAAATCCAATTTTGATTTTTCAGATACATCAGGTATAATTACGCTTCACGAAAAGGAAAAAGAATTAATAAAACAAATTGAGCTGTTTCCTGAAGTGATTCAAAACGCAGCGCAAAATCATAGTCCAGCTTTGATTGCCAATTACACCTATGATTTGGTTAGAGAGTACAATTCGTTTTACCAAGCAGTTTCTATTTTAGGGGAGGAAGATTTGGATAAAAAAATATTCAGGGTACAGCTTTCAAAAAAAGTGGCTGATACTATTGCTGCTGCTTTTAGTTTGATGGGAATTGATGTTCCGGAAAGAATGTAAATCCGCCCTTCAAACGCCACCTTATCATTGTACCTTTCTAACTTTGTATTATATTTGCACCTCATAAAAGACAACTACAATTATGTTCGATAATTTAAGCGAAAAATTAGATAAAGCCTTTCATATACTCAAGGGCCACGGAAGAATAACCGAAGTTAACGTTGCAGAAACCCTAAAAGAAGTGCGTCGTGCCTTATTAGATGCTGATGTCAATTTTAAAATAGCTAAAGATTTTACTACTAGAGTAAAAGAAAAAGCCATTGGTCAAAATGTATTAACAACTATTCAGCCGGGACAATTATTAGTTAAAATTGTCAAAGATGAATTGACGGAACTGATGGGGGGCGATGTTGCTGGAATTAATCTATCAGGAAATCCAACCGTTATTTTAATGTCGGGATTACAAGGTTCTGGAAAAACCACTTTTTCCGGGAAATTGGCCAATTATCTTCAGACCAAAAAGAACAAAAAACCACTTTTGGTGGCTTGTGATATTTATCGTCCAGCGGCAATTCAACAATTGTATGTTGTTGGAGATTCGATAGCTGTTGAGGTGTATTCAGAACCGGAAAATAAAAATCCAGTAGAAAATGCCCAAAATGCAATCAAATACGCCAAATCCAATGGGTTTAATGTCGTAATTGTCGATACCGCAGGTCGTTTAGCAGTCGATGAGGCCATGATGACCGAGATTTCCAATGTTCACAAGGCAATTCAGCCACATGAAACTTTGTTTGTTGTGGACGCAATGACAGGTCAAGATGCGGTGAATACAGCAAAAACATTTAACGATAGATTGAATTTTGATGGTGTAATCTTAACCAAATTAGACGGTGATACCCGTGGTGGAGCTGCCCTTTCGATTAAATCGGTAGTCAATAAACCCATTAAATTTGTAGGGACTGGCGAAAAAATGGAAGCTATTGATTTATTCTACCCAGAACGTATGGCAGAACGAATCTTAGGAATGGGTGATGTTGTGTCTTTGGTGGAAAGAGCACAAGAACATTATGATGAGGAAGAAGCCAGGAAAATCCAAAAGAAAATTGCTAAGAACGAATTTGGCTTCGATGATTTCCTTTCCCAAATTCAGCAGGTAAAGAAAATGGGTAATATGAAAGATTTGGTCGGCATGATACCGGGTGCTTCAAAAGCGATGAAAGATGTTGAAATTGAAGATGATGCTTTTAAACATATCGAAGCAATAATACATTCGATGACTCCAATAGAGCGAACAAAACCCGCCATAATTGATATGAAAAGAAAAACCAGAATTGCAAAAGGTTCTGGAACTAAAATTGAGCAGGTCAACCAACTGATGAAACAGTTTGAGCAAATGAGTAAAATGATGAAGATGATGCAAGGGCCGGGAGGAAAGAATATGATGAAAATGATGGGTAATATGAAAGGATTGCCAGGTGGAATGCCGGGAATGAGATAGAATATATGTATCAAGTTTAAGGTTTCAACTTGTTGAACCTGAAACTTTAAACTTTAAACTTTTTTAAAAATGCAATTACTAGACGGAAAAAAAACATCAGAAGACATTAAAAATGAGATTGCTGTTGAAGTGCAAAAGATGGTTGCCAAAGGCCAGAAAGTGCCACATTTGGCCGCCGTTATAGTTGGTAGTAACGGAGCAAGTTTAACTTATGTGGGAAGCAAAGTTAGGTCATGTCAACAAATAGGATTTGAATCTACCTTGGTAGCGTTGCCTGAAACTATTTCCGAGACGGAATTACTTGAAAAAATAAAGGAACTAAACGAAGATGATAATTTAGATGGATTTATTGTTCAATTGCCTTTACCTATACATATTGATGAGCATAAAATTCTGATGGCGATTGATCCTGACAAGGACGTGGATGGTTTTCACCCAGCTAATTTTGGAAAAATGGCTTTAGAAATGGAGACGTTTTTACCAGCTACACCATTTGGAATAATGGAATTATTAGAGCGTTACAAGGTAGAAACATCGGGAAAACATACTGTAGTTATTGGTCGTAGCCATATTGTGGGCCGCCCAATGAGTATTTTAATGAGTCGTAAAGGGTATCCGGGAGATTCAACAGTAACATTGACTCACAGTAGAACCAAGAACATTGAAGATTTTACCAAGAATGCCGATATTATCATCACCGCTCTTGGCGTTCCGAATTACCTAAAAGCTGATATGGTGAAAGAAGGTGTTGTAGTTATTGATGTTGGTATTACGCGAGTTGAAGATGCTTCGCACCCAAAAGGATATGTAATTACCGGTGATGTTGATTTTGATAGTGTAAGCAAAAAATCCTCTTTTATAACGCCCGTTCCGGGTGGAGTAGGACCGATGACTATTGCAATGTTGCTGAAAAACACCCTTTTGGCAAGACAAATCAGAATGAAAAAATAATATTTTTAAAATTTAAAAAGCAAAACCCAAGATAAGAGTCTTGGGTTTTGCTTTTTTGAACATTTTTATCTAATAATCTCCTCTTTTCTTAAATCGAGGGTCATCTTTCTTTATGAATTCAGTTCTTCTTTTTATGGGTTCTTGTTTGGGTAAACTCGCTTCTTCGGTTTTGCTTGACGGTTCAATAAGCTGGTTGAGTTCTTTGATTTCGGCATCAGTCAAATCACGGTAACGACCCATAGGAATATCAAGCGAAATATTGATAATTCGGATACGTTTCAAAGCCGTAACTTCGTAGCCCAGATATTCGCACATTCTTCGAATTTGACGGTTTAAACCTTGTGTTAGGACGATTTTAAAAGTGGTCGAACTGATTTTTTCTACCTTGCATTTTCGGGTGACAGTATCCAAAATGGGTACGCCATTGCCCATTTTTTCAATAAAACGATCCGTGATGAGTTTGTTGACCGTTACGGTATATTCTTTTTCGTGATTGTTTCTGGCGCGAAGAATCTTGTTGACAATATCACCGTCATTGGTCATAAAAATTAATCCTTCGCTGGCTTTGTCTAGTCGTCCAATAGGGAAAATACGTTTGGGATAATTAATGTAATCTACGATGTTGTTGCGAACGTCCAAGTTGGTAGTACATTCAATGCCAACGGGTTTGTTGAAAGCCAAATAAACAGGTTTTTCGTTTTTCTCCCGAATCAACTTGCCGTCAATACGTACTTCGTCGTCCGGAGATACTTTTGTGCCTAATTCCGGGACGATTCCGTTGATGGTTACACGACCTTCTTCAATGATTTTATCGGCTTCGCGGCGAGAACAATAGCCTGTTTCTCCGATGAATTTGTTGAGGCGTTTTAGATTTTCTTCCATAAGGCAAAAATAGTCAAATTGTTTGTTAGATTTTTTTATGCCTGAGTTATTTGGAATTTTGGAGGATTAGGTTTAGTTGTCTTAGATTTAATATTACTTCTTTTAAATTCTAAGTAGCACTAAAAATATAAAAATCTATTTTAAGTCTTCTAACAAAAATTGGGTGATTTTTTGATATAAATCTTCATCGTGCATACTATGCCCTAAACCTTTTGTTTCTATAAAAATAGAATCTTTCCAGCCACTTGCTATTTTTTTTCCTTCTTCATATGCAACCACAGAATCGGATATGTCGTGGGCTATGAGTCCTCTGGTATTTATTTTTGAGGCGAAATATTTAGCTGAAAAAAAAGTTAGGCTTGACCTAAAAATTTTACGATATTGAACTTCTAAACTCTTTTTGATGTTGGTATTTAAACTTAATAACTTGATGTATTTGTTGAGTAGAATTTTGAAATCACATGGAGAACCTAGCGTTACTATTTTTTCGATATTTTTATTCTTATAAAAATATTGGTAATACAAACACGTTTTCCCTCCCAATGAATGTCCAATAAGATATTTTGGATTGTATTTTTTCGCAACTATATTTATATAGGCCGCGTATTTTGGTATGTCAAATTTATTACCGCTTGACAGGCCATGGGCGGGCGCGTCAATCGCAATAATCGTACTTCCTGTTTCTTTTAAATAGGGCAGCAGTTTTTGCCAACGCAAGGAATTGCTTTCCCAACCGTGAACTAATATAATTACGGTTTGATTTCCTTTCCAAATATAGGATTTGAACTTTTGTTCTTTAAAATAAAAACTTTCAATTTCCGCTTCTTCCAGAATTTTAGGGAGATTGCTTTTAAATAATCTTCCTTTCCTTGGTTCAGCAAAAAGAGAATAAGCTATTTGCATCGCTTTTTCAGGATTTACAAAACTTAAAAAATTAAGGTATAATCCGATGGATTTGGTATAAAGGAAATATACGGGTTTTGTCATAATAAAAAAAAATCCCGATGTTTATCGGGACTTAAATGGTTTTAGAATTTAGCAAAAAGCTTTTCCATTTTCTCTTTTTCTTCTTCAGCGAGAACGCTGTCGACTAATATTCTTCCTGAGTGTTCATCAGTTATGATTTTTTTTCTGGCAGCAATCTCGACTTGAGTTTGTGGCGGGATGGTGAAAAATGATCCTGCAGATGCTCCTCTTTCGATAGAAACAACGGCCAACCCGTTGCGAACACTACTTCTAATTCTGTTATAAGCAGCCAATAATCTTTCTTCGATTAATTGTTGGTATTCAGCTGATTTCTCAGATAAAAAGGCTTCTTCTTTTTCAGTCTCCGACATAATAGCATCTAATTCTGATTTTTTATGTTTCAAATGATTCGATTTAATTTCTAATCTCTCTTTTGATTGTTCGATAATTTCTTTTTTGTGTTCCATAGAAGCTTTCATTTCCTTGATTTGCTTCTCGGCCAATTGAATTTCCAACTCTTGAAATTCCACTTCCTTTGTCAAGGAGTTGAATTCTCTATTGTTACGCACACTTTCTTGTTGTTTAGTGTATCTTTTTATTGCTTCCTTATGCTCGTCAATGGTATTTTTACGTACCTTGATGAGTTCTTCGATAGTCTCCAATTCACTTTTCAATTTTTCTGAACGGGTACTTAATCCAGCCACTTCATCTTCTAAATCTTCCACTTCTAGAGGAAGTTCACCTCTAACGTTTCTAATTTCGTCAATTCGAGAGTCAATCAATTGTAAATCGTAAATTGCTCTTAATTTGTCTTCAACACTCAATTCTTTTGTAGTCGCCATATTCTATTGTCTATAAGTACTTAACTGGATTTGTATTTTCTTCTGATAAAACGATTGCAAAATTAAGGATTTTTTTCCGAAGAAAATCAACAATATAATTTTTTGTATAACGTTCGCTTTCAAAATGTCCAATGTCGGCCAAAAGAATCTGATTTTCAGATTCATAAAATTGGTGATACTTTAAATCTGCCGTCAAAAAAACGTCTGCGCCGGCCTGAATGGCATTTTTTATGGCAAAACTTCCCGAACCACCTAGGACGGCTACTTTTTTTATGGGTTTCCCTAAGAATGCGCTATGCCGAATCCCTTCGCTTTGCATTTTATCTTTTACGAAATTCAGAAAATCTTTTTCATTCATTGAAACACTCAATTCGCCAATCATTCCCAATCCGATATTTTGATTTTTGTTCTGCAAATCATAAATTTCATAAGCCACTTCCTCATAAACATGATTTTTGAAAAGGGCTTTCAGGATTTTATTTTCCAAATGTTTTTCGAAAGTTACTTCGATTTTGATTTCCTTGTTTTCCACAAATTCAAATCGCTCACCAATCTCGGGATTGCTGTGTTCATTTCCCATATAAGTTCCAATTCCTCTCGAGTTGAAACTGCAATTTTCGTAGTTGCCGATACTTCCCGCACCTTCGTCAAATAGTGAATTTCGAAGCTGTTCAGCATTTTCTGGAATGGTGTACGTGACTAATTTCCGAATGAAATTTTGCTTTGGAATTAGGATTTTTGTCATAGTCAAACCTAGTGCATCGGCAAATATTTTATTCACGCCATCTTGATGATTGTCTAATGCGGTATGAACGGCATAAATGGCAATATCATTTTTTATGGCTTTTATGACTACTCTTTCCACATAATTCTTGCCTGTGATTTTCTTCAAACCGGAAAACAAAATGGGATGAAAACAAACCACCAAATTGCATTTTTTCACAATCGCTTCATCAATCACACTTTCCAATGCATCGTGACAAACCAAAACTCCCGTTGCTTCCAATTCTTGATTTCCGACTAATAGACCCACATTGTCAAAATCTTCGGCATAGGCGAGTGGTGCCATTTCTTCGAGTACGGAAATTATTTCTTTAATTTTACTCACTGTTCAGTTTTTTTGTGTTCGTGACCCGAGTCTAAAAGACGAACGGACGAAGTAATCTTCGATTTCATCTTTGCTTTTTTCGAATAAACAAAGTTAATGAATTATTAACTCAACTTTTTTATAATGATAAAATAGTATACTTTCGTAGTATGATTTTACTTCGAAAAATACTGTTTCCTTTTGCCATTTTGTATGGATTCATAACCGGTATTCGGAATTTTCTTTTTGATAAAGGCATTCTGAAATCTTATTCCTTCGATATTCCAATTATTGCTGTTGGAAATCTAAGTGTTGGCGGCACAGGGAAAACCCCACAAATTGAATATTTAATTCGGTTACTTTCCCCAACCTATAAAGTGGCCACTTTAAGTCGTGGTTACAAGAGAAAATCAGAAGGTTTCATCTTGGCTGATTCCACATCAAATGATCAAATTATTGGGGACGAGCCATTCCAATTTTATAAAAAATTTCAGACCATCCAGGTTGCCGTTGATGCTAATAGAAAAAACGGAATTGAAAAATTACTTTCCCAAACCAATAAACCCGAGGTCGTTTTATTAGATGATGCATTTCAACATCGAAAAATTAAAGCGGGTTTTTATATTTTGCTGACTTCTTATGGCGATTTATATTCAGATGATTTTATTTTGCCAATGGGAAATTTGCGTGAAAGCAGAACCGGTGCAAAAAGAGCCAATTTGGTTATTGTCACCAAATGTCCCGCTACTCTTTCGTCTGACGAACAAAGAGAAATTCAAGCCAAATTGAATTTTACTTCCACTCAAGAACTTTATTTTTCTTATGTTGATTATGATGAATTCCTCTTTTCGGAAGTTAAATCCATCAAGGTAAGTGAAGTCAGGAATGTTGATAAATTGCTTTTGGCGGGAATAGCTAAACCGGAACCGTTTTTTAAATATTTGCAAAGTGAAAAAGAGGAGCAAATGGTTTTTCCTGACCACCATCATTTTTCGGAAAAAGACTTGTTGGAAATAGAAAATAAAGCACAAGGCAAGATTATTATTACCACCGAAAAAGATTTCGTAAGATTAAAGGGCAGCATTCCAAAGGAGCAACTTTTCTATTTGCCTATCCGAAGTTCATTTCTTTCTGCAAGTGAAGAATTTGATAAAACGATTACAAATTATTTGGAAACACCTGAAAGATCTTCAAAGAATTGATTTATTAGAATTTGTTAAAACAATCAGGTCAATAATCCTAGAGGAGTAGCCGGTTTCATTATCGTACCAACCCACCACTTTAACCATTTTGTCAATAACCGAAGTGAGTTGCGCATCAAAAACACAGGAATTTTTATTGCCAATAATATCAACAGAAACAATTGGGTCTTCGGTATAATCCAAGATTCCTTTCAAATGAGTTTGAGCCGCGCTCTTGAAAGCAGCATTGATTTCGTGTATCGTAACTACCCTTTTTACATTGAAAGTTATATCGGTCAAGGAACCATCGGGGACAGGAACCCGAATGCCACAACCTCCAATTTTGCCCTCGAATTTCGGAAATATTTTTGTCAATGCTTTGGCCGCGCCTGTTGTAGTAGGAACAATAGATTGGCTTGCGCCTCGTGCTCTCCTCAAATCTTTATGGGGCTGATCGTGTAAACTTTGGTCTGTGGTATAGGAGTGAATCGTTGTAATATAGGCTTGCTCAATGCCACAAAGTTCGTTAATGACTTTTATCATCGGAGCCGCATTATTAGTAGTGCAACTTGCATTTGAAATAATGGTTTCAGTTCCGTCAAGAATATTTTCGTTCACGCCGATAACTACCGTTTTTATGGAATCCACTTCTGAAGGGGCGGAAAGAATTACTTTTTTGGCTCCGGCTACAATATGCGCATTGATTTCCTCGAAAGTGCTGTATTTTCCGGTCGATTCAATGACACAATCAATACGGTTGCTTTTCCAGTCCAGGTTAGAAATATTTTTCTCGTGGAAAAACAAAAAGTGTTTTCCATCGATAATAATTCCCTTCTCGTCGTGTGAAACTTGAAATGGTAAAACACCATGAATACTGTCGTATTTCATAAGATGTGCCATCGTTTTTGTATCGGCAATATCGTTAATGGCCACGACCTCAATAGTAGGATGGTTGATTAACAGTCGAAATAAATTTCGTCCTATCCTTCCAAAACCATTTATGGCAATTCTTATCATAAGTCTTAAAAGCTTAATGTCAGAAAGTTATAAAGTCAAGCCTTTCGACTTTCTAACTTTACGACATTCGACTATAATATATGTTTTTGGGCTTTGTAGGAGGATCGTACTAATGGTCCGCTTTCTACATGACGAAAACCTAATTCCAAACCAAATTTTTCATACTTGGCAAATTGTTCAGGAGTTATAAATTCCTTAACGGGTAAGTGTTTTTTACTGGGTTGCAAGTACTGGCCAATGGTAACCACATCTACTTTGGCATCATATAAATCCTGCATCGTTTGAAATACTTCTTCCTCGGTTTCTCCAAGCCCTAACATAATACCAGATTTAGTTCTGTTTATTCCTTGTTCCTTCAAGTATTTCAAAACTTCTAAACTTCGGTCGTATTTGGCTTGGATGCGTACTTCACGCGTCAATCGACGAACAGTTTCCACGTTATGTGAAACCACTTCGGGATTGGCTTCCACGATTCGGTCAATATTTCTTTCGATGCCCTGAAAATCAGGAATAAGCGTTTCAAGAGTCGTGTTTGGGTTCATTCTACGAATGGCTTTTATGGTTTCTATCCAAATAATAGAACCACCATCTTTCAAATCATCTCTGTCGACACTCGTGATTACGGCATGTTTGATATTCATAATTTTTATAGAACGCGCTACTTTTTCCGGTTCATCCCAATCTACGGTTTCTGGTCTTCCGGTTTTTACGCCACAAAAGCCACAAGAACGCGTACAAATATTGCCTAGAATCATAAAGGTAGCTGTTCCTTCGCCCCAACATTCACCCATATTCGGGCAACTTCCTGAGGTGCATATCGTGTTCAGATTGTATTTGTCAACTAAACCACGGAGTTCTGTATATTTTTGTCCAATCGGGAGTTTTACCCTCAACCATTTTGGCTTTCCTACTGGTAATGCATTCTCTAAAACAGTTTCCATAAATCATTTTTTGAAAGTGCAAAGATAGTGAAAGTTGATTTAGGAATTGGGAATTGAATGAAGATTCAAAATTCCAAATTCAACCAAATTATCGGTTGTGTTGAATGATTTCTGCCAATAATTTTTTGGCGCGAAGCAATTTTATTTTCACGTTACTCAAGGGTTCATCAATTTTATTGGCAATTTCCTGATAACTCATTTCCTGAAAATAACGCAATTGAATCACTTCTTGATAATGCGGTTTGAGTTCTTTGATGAATTGCAACAGTTGCGAAAGATTCTGCTCTGTAATCAATTCATCTTCTGCCGATGGGGTAGTGTCAGCAACATTATAGGCTTGCTGACTTTCGTTCTCAGTTATTTCGACAAAAAGACTCGATTTATTTTTCCGCAGTAAATCAATATGAACATTTTTGGCAATGGCAATCAGCCAAGTGTTAAACTGAAATTCAGAATTATAACTGGCTATTTTGTCAAAGGCTTTCGAGAAGGTTTCGATGGTAATGTCTTCGGCATTGGTTTCGTTTTCGGTGCGTTTCAACATATAACCGTACACTTCATTCCAATAAAGATCCAATAGAAAAGTGAAGGCGGCTTGGTCACCCTTTTTTGCTTTTTCTATTTGTGGATTTATTTCCAATGTACCGGTTTTGAGAAAACATTTGTTATAAAGATATTCAATTGTGTGAAGATAAGCACTATTTCAATAATTGGAAACCAATACATCACATCTTTTTCCTTTAGTTTTCCGGAGGAAAAACCCAGCGTTATCCAGGTAAAAAGATAACGAAATCCAACAATGCTTAAAACCACTATCCACTGGTATTGAAAAGCCAATAAAACAATAGCTAAAATTACAAATAATAATTGTGAACCATAAAAAAGAGCCAATTGCACCCTGTCGAATGTCTTGTATAAACGCGACGTGGAAACGTGTCTCCTTTTTTGGTTGAACCAATCCTTGAAAGAGGTCTTTGGTTGTGAATAAGTAAAGCTCTCGTGCGAATAGCAAATAGCGGTATTCTTGTTTTTTGCCACCTGATTGATAAATAAGTCATCGTCGCCTGAGCGAATTTTCATGTGGTCAATAAAACCTTTTACATTATAGAATTCGTCTTTTTTGTAGGCTAAATTTCTACCAACACCCATGTAAGGATGTCCCATTTTTGCCCAAGAGAAATATTGAATTGCCGTAAGCATTGTTTCAAAACGGATGATTTTATTAAGAAATGAACCCGCAATTTTTTCATAGGCGCCATAGCCCAAAACAATAGTTTTATTCATGGTGAATTGGGAACTCATACTTGAGATCCAATCCCTCGAAGCAGGATAACAATCGGCATCCGTAAATAATAAATAGTCTTTTTTGGACGCTTTTATTCCCAGTGTCAGCGCATATTTTTTGTTTCCCCAAAAGGCTTCGTTATTTTTTACTTTTACTAATCGGATGTTGGAATATTTTTTTTCGAATTCTTCAAAAATCTCTAAAGTTGTATCACTTGAAGCATCGTCAATCAAAATGATTTCGTAATCGGGATAATCTTGTTCTGCCAGCAGCGGAATAAACCGAATCACGTTTTCGGCTTCATTTTTGGCACAAACAATTACGGAAATTGCAATTTTTTTTGGAGTCGATTTTTGGACTTTGGCAAAAGCAAATTTCCCAAAAACAAATAGATAATACGAAAGTTGTATCACAACTACAACTATAAAAAAGTATAAAGTAAGGGTCAACATAAGGGTTCGGCTTCTTTTTTTAGAATCTTTGCAAAGGTAATTATCAATTGTCACACGAGCAAACATTCTTTTTGCGAACTGGCGGAGCAATTATTCATTGTCAAATGGGAATTAATTTTATGATTTTTGAAATCCAAATCCAAAAATAGGAACCTAAAAATCCAAAATCTAAATCACATTCACTTCGGCTTCAATTTGAATGCCAAAAGTCTTAAAAATAGTCTCTTGAATAGTTTCAGAAACGGCTAGAATTTCTTGTCCCGTTGCCTTGCCATAATTTACTAGTACCAAGGCTTGGTTTTTATGAATTCCCGCATCTCCGAAACGTTTTCCCTTGAAACCTGCCTGCTCAATGAGCCATCCCGCGGGAACTTTTACTTCGGTTTCGGAAACTTCATAGTATTTCATTTCTGGAAATTGTTGGTGTATTTTTTCGAAATCAGTTTTCAAAAGAATCGGGTTTTTAAAGAAACTTCCACTGTTTCCCAATTCTTTTGGGTCCGGTAATTTACTTTGTCTAATGGCAATTACGGCATTGCTCACGTCCTTCAATGTAGGATTAGTGATGTTTTTTTTCGCCAACTCCGTAGTTATATCTCCATAGGAAGTATTGATTTTATGGTTGCGTTTTGTCAGTTCGAATACCACCGAAGTAATGATGTATTGATTTTTCGCCTCGTTTTTGAAGATACTTTCTCGATATCCAAAATGACATGCTGAATTGATAAAGGTTTTCATTTTCTGGTCTTCGATTGTAATCGCTTCACAGGAAACGAATGTGTCTCTGATTTCGGTTCCGTAAGCACCAATGTTTTGCACCGGAGTTGTGCCCACATTTCCAGGAATAAGCGACATGTTTTCCAGTCCTCCAAAGTTCTGGTCGATGGTCCAAAGCACAAATTTGTGCCAGTTTTCTCCAGCTTGGCATTCTACCCAGACACAATCATCAGTTTCCTGGATCATTTTTTTGCCTTTCAAATCAACGTGAATGACCAAGGCTTCGATGTCTTTGGTCAAAAGCATGTTGCTGCCGCCGCCAAGAATAAACTTTTTTTTGGATTTGTTTTGTTCCAGAATTGTTTTTAATTCAGTCACATTTGAAACTGCAACAAATTGTTTTGCTTTGGCTTCGATGCCAAAAGTATTGTAGTTTTTTAAAGAAAAATCGGTTAGTATTTCCATAAAATAAGTAGTTGAAACAATATTATAATTAAGATTTCAAAAGTACGCTAATAATTCATAAAACAGAATTTGGACACATCATTTAGAGTTGTTAATTAATTCGTGGTATTTATCGGCAATTATTTTCATATTGGTATTGTAATCTGCATTTTCTTCTACAAATTGTCTGTTTTTTAAAACGGCAGCGTTTCGATGTTCCCTGTTTTCGAAAGACCAAAGTATTTCTTCGGCAAGTATTTCGGAATCATCAATGGGTATCAACTGTCCGTTTTCGCGGTGTTTTATCCAGCTTCGATTTCCCGGAATGTCACTCACTATTGGATAACAACCCGAAGCCAAAGCTTCAAACAAGGAAGCTGAAACTCCTTCGGTTATAGGCATGCTGATGTAAAAATTAGATTGGAGTAACAGTTTCGGCAAGTTTGTATTTGGAATCCGACCCGTAAAATCAATCTTTTTTTCCATTTTTAATTTCGTTGTTAATTCTATTAACGACGGTAGTAGTTTTCCATCGCCCACAATGGTTAATTCGAAATCTATCCCTTTTTGGTTTAAAATACTAAAAGCTTTTAAGATGACCTCGTGGCGGTATTCGGGCAACAACGAACGGGTAACAATAGCTCTTATCTTTTCAGAATCAGTATTGTTTTTATTTTCAAATTGAACCAAATCGATTCCTTTTGGCAAAACCAACACTTTTTTCATATCGACTTTGGCGGCTTTCATCGAAATGGTCATAACTGGGCCCCAGGCGTGAATTAAATCGGCTTTTTTGAAGGCATACTGCTGAATCATTTTTTTGAATGGTAATAAAATAGATTTTTCAGGCCATAAATCAGTTCGACCTTGTTGTGCAATTGCCACCGGTTTCGCGCCCGCTAGCACCGCGAGAAAACCATAACTTGTGGTTCTTTCAGCAATAACCATATCGGGTTGCTGCTGTTTGACTATTTTCCGAATTTGGAAAATGGCCGTGGCAAATTCTAAAGTTCGTAGTAATCGGCTAAAAAAAGTGGTGCTGGGTGTTGTCAATTCCCAAGTGGTAATTTCAAAATTTCCAAATTGTTTGAGTCCATTCATCCAGGTAATGGCGTCAGCTCTATAAGTTTCTCCCAGAAAAAGTATCTTCCGTTTTTCCATTTTTATCAATTAGTCTTTGGAAGTTAGTGCCCGATTAATAAAATCGTTCAAGGGCTTCAAAACGATTAGCTTTTTGCTCATTTTTTCCACAAAATCTTTTTTTGTCACTTCTTCAATATTAAATTTTTGGGAAGTTTCAAAACTTTTTAATTTCAGGAATTCAATCGCGGGATGGTCCTTTTCGTAACCTCTTGGTGGGTTTTTCAGTACGTTTTTTTCATCCCGGTCAAAATCACCAAATTCTTTTTTGAAACTTTTATCGCCGATAATTTCTTCCAAATCTTCATGGAAATAGCCAATTTCTTTGCGTACTTTTTTCAAATCTCCAGCTTCTGGACAATAAAATCCACCAGCAATAAAACTTGCTCCTTTTGCGATGTGTATATAGTAGCCGGAACGATTCTTGCCTTTCGCACCACTTGACAGCCAAACGCCAATATGGTCTTTGTAGGGTGATTTGTCCTTTGAAAACCGAATATCGCGGTTGATTCTAAAAGTACAATTTTTTACTTCGAGCATTTCCAATGAAGGGTCTAGGGGTTTCATCGCATCCAGAAAATTACCAACTAATAGATGATAGTCTTTTTTGAAAACTTCATATCTTTTTTTATTATACAAAAACCAATCCCGATTGTTGTTGGCTTTTAAATCATCGATGAATTGCACACTGTCTTTTGAAAGCATATAGTTTAATTATTGCAGTTGTTTTTTCAGATCTTCTTCGCTGATATAGCCTGAATGTTTCCATTTTAGTTCCTTGTTTTCATATAACAAAAGCGTGGGAAGTTCGTCGATTTTCATTTCGGATATCAAGGTTTTGTTTTCATCGGCATTCAATCGGATGATAGTCACTTTGTCCGCCAAATCTTTTTGCATTTTTAAAAGATAGGGTGTCATTTTTTTGCATGGCGCACACCATTCGGCATAAAAGTCAATTAGTACTTTTTTCTCTGAAGTTAATAATTCGGCATATTCTTGGCTGCTCATCCCAACGATTTTTTCACTTGGTTTTGAAAACCCCGCCGCATTCCATTTCATAATTCCGCCTTGCAGTTCATAGATGGTTTTAAACCCCAATTCAGCTAGTTTTGCAGAAGCTTTTGCGCTTCTTCCACCACTTTTGCAATAGACAAAAATAGGTTTTGATTTGTCAAATTTCTCCGCATTTGTAACAAAATCATCACCAAGCCAGTTTACATTTGTAGCTTTATGGATATGTTCTGAAGCAAATTCTTCTGGAGTTCTGACGTCTAGTATTTGGGCGTTTGGAGTTGCTTTTATTTTTTCGGCGAAAACTTCAGGAGCCACACTTTCGATTTTTTTAGTGGGTTGTCCGTTGCAAGATAAAATCGTAAAGGATAAAATCACAAAGAATAAACGATGTTTCATGATGGTTTATTTTAAAAATTTTAAAATCAATTAAATATACAAATTTTAAAGATTATAAATTGAAAATCTTGTAAGTCTGATGGGTTGATTTTACAATGTTTTCGGTACGTTCGGGATGTGTGTCAGAAATGAATAATTGTCCAAAAGTGTCGCTGTTGACCATTTCGACTATTTTGGCTACCCGACTTTCGTCCAATTTATCAAAGATATCGTCAAAAATCAAAATAGGTTTCGTGCCGCATTGGTTCTTTAAAAACTCAAATTGAGCCAGTTTCAAGGCAATCAGAAACGATTTTTGTTGGCCTTGTGATCCGAATTTCTTTATGGGGTAATGGTCGATTTCAAAGGACAAATCATCCTTGTGAATTCCTACACTGGTATAATGTAATGCTCTGTCTTTGTTGATGTTTTCCTGTAAAAGTGTCAATAAATCATTTTCGTATAAATGGCTTTCGTAGACCAATTGAACCGTTTCCTGCGAACCGGTAATCACCTGATGATGCGTGTTGAAAATGGGGATAAACTGCTCGATAAATTCTTTTCGCTTTTCGTGTATGTATTTCCCATATGCGTCAAGTTGTTCGTTATATATAGAGAGAGTGTCATTTTCGAAAACGAAATTCAAAGCAAAATATTTCAACAAGGCATTGCGCTGACTCATTACTTTTTGGTATTGAATGAGTTGTCTCAGGTATTGGGAATCCAACTGCGAAATCACGCTGTCCATAAATTTTCTACGGGTTTCACTGCCTTCCACAATCAAATCTCTGTCGGCAGGGGAGATAATAACCAAGGGAATAAAGCCTAAATGTTCGGAGAATTTATCGTAGATTTTTCCGTTGCGTTTCAATATCTTTTTTTGTCCTTTTTTTAGGCTGCAAATGATTTGTTCGTTTCTTTCGTTGATTTCAAATTCGCCATCAATTACAAAAAAATCTTCTCCATGTTTGATATTTTGAACAGCTAGCGGGTTGAAATAACTTTTCCCGTAGGACAAATGGTAGATTGCATCCAGTACATTGGTCTTTCCGATTCCGTTTTTGCCGACGAAACAATTTATTTTGCCCACAAATTCGAAATTTGCTTCGGAAAAGTTCTTATAATTGAATAGCGAAATTTTTTTTAAATACATTGGTAAGTCTAACGGGTATTGAGATTTGGGCTATTTTCGAGCCATTTTTTTTAAGTGGGTGCAAATTATTGAAAAATATCGATAAAAGAGGTTTTAGATTTGAATAAATATTATATTTTTGCCGTTCACTAAATTAAAATGAAATGGCTACTTATAATAAAAGAGGATATAAAGCACCAAAAGAAAAAGAAGTAAAAGAAGTTACGGAAGACATAAAATTTATTGAAAAAAACAGCGCAACAGCCGGTGTGTTTTCAGCATTGGACGAAACGGCTTCAAAGACAGAAGATTTTGTAGCCAAAAACCAAAAAATAATCATTGGAATAGTGGGTGCAATAGCAATGTTTACGGTTGGTTATTTGGTTTATGAAAAATTTGTTGCAGGACCAAAAGAATTTGAAGCGGCAAGTGAAATGTTTCAGGCACAACAGTATTTTCAAAAAGCAACTGATGGGGTTTCTAGCGATTCTCTCTATAATTTGTCTTTAAAAGGTGGTGAAGGTAAATTTGGCTTTGTTGATATTGCCGATAAATACTCTGGTACAGATTCCGGAAATTTAGCCAATTATTATGCGGGTGTCGCTTACTTGAATACTGGAAAATATACTGAAGCGATTGACTACTTGAGCAAATTTAAGTCTGAAGATATTGTATTAAGTGCTATGGCAAAAGGAGCGATAGGGGATGCTTATTCTCAAAATAAGCAACCAAAAGAGGCACTTGAAAATTATTTGAAAGCGGTTGAATCAGACAAAAATGATTTTACCACGCCACGTTTCTTGTTGAAAGCAGGAAAAACGGCTTTGGCTTTAGGAAATAAAGCAGATGCTTTGAAATATTTCACTGACATTAAAGAAAACTTTGAAGCAACTCCAGAAGCGGCTTCTATTGACGTATTGATTGGATTGTCACAGTAATTTTATTTAGGATTTTTCATTTAGATTTGGTACTTTTATACTTTAAACTCTAAAGATCTAAATTTAATTTTAATCCAAATTAAAATGGCAACCATAAATAAAAACTTATCTGAATACGATAAAAACACAATCCCAAACGCGAATAATTTTCGGTTTGGGATTGTTGTTTCAGAGTGGAATGATACCATAACTGAAGGGCTTTGTTTTGGAGCAGTTACTGGACTTTTAGACAATGAGGTGCCGTCAGAACACATCATTCGATGGAATGTGCCTGGGAGTTTCGAGTTGATTTATGGCGCCAAAAAGATGTTGCAAACCCAAAACGTAGATGCCGTAATCGCCATTGGTTGTGTGATTCAGGGACAAACCAAACATTTTGATTTTGTTTGTGAAGCCGTTTCACAGGGAATAAAAGACTTGAATATAGAGTCAGACATCCCCGTTATTTTTTGTGTTTTAACCGATAATAACATGCAACAATCCATCGACAGAAGCGGTGGAAAACATGGCAATAAAGGCACCGAAGCTGCTATAGCTGCTATTAAAATGGCCTACTTAAGACATGAAGCCTCGTTCAGTCACCAGTTTAAAAATCAACAATTAATATCAACGGGACCTATACAGATAGAAGGGTTGCCCTTGTTAGAGGAGTAAAGTCAAAATATGTAAATCTAAAACCTATACTCATCTACTAATGGTATAGGTTTTTTAATTTTTTTGTGAATAACTAAACTATAAACAGAATAGAAATTCCTTAAATTTGCACACTTTGGTTTTCAAAAGCCTCAAACCTCAAACACTTTTTTAATGTCGAGTATCATTCAATTACTTCCCGATCATGTTGCCAATCAAATTGCCGCTGGCGAAGTTGTTCAGCGACCGGCTTCGGTGGTTAAGGAATTGCTGGAAAATGCCGTTGATGCTAGGGCAACCGATGTGAAGTTGATAATTAAGGATGCCGGAAAATCGCTGGTTCAGGTCATTGATAACGGATCAGGAATGAGCGTTACTGATGCACGTTTGTGTTTTGAACGTCACGCGACTTCTAAAATTCGTCAGGCCGAAGACCTTTTTTCTTTGCATACCAAAGGGTTTCGCGGTGAAGCATTGGCATCCATTGCTGCAATTGCCCATGTAGAAATGAAAACCAAACAAGATCAGGAAGAACTGGGAACACATATTGTCATCGAAGGTAGCAAATTTGTGTCACAAGACGTAGCAGTTTTGCCAAAGGGAACTTCGTTTGGTGTCAAAAATTTGTTTTTTAATATTCCTGCTCGTCGCAATTTCTTAAAGTCGGATACGGTGGAATACCGCCATATTATTGACGAATTTCAACGCGTGGCTTTGGCACATCCCAAAATATATTTTACGTTTTATCACAACGGCAGCGATATGTTTAATTTGCCTCCGTCCAGTTTAAGACAGCGTATTGTTGCTGTTTTTTCTGGTAAAACCAATGAAAAATTGGTTCCCGTGAACGAAGAAACGGAGATTGTAAGCATCCAAGGTTTTGCTTGTAAGCCCGAGTTTGCCAAGAAAAATAGGGGAGAACAATTTTTCTTTGTAAATGATCGCTTCATAAAAAGTGGTTATTTGCACCATGCTGTGATGGCGGCTTATGACGGACTTTTGAAAGATGGAGCTCAACCCAGTTATTTTTTATATTTGACGGTACCCCCAAATACGATTGACATCAATATTCACCCCACTAAAACAGAAATCAAGTTTGACGATGAGCATGCATTGTATGCGATTTTACGAGCTTCTATAAAACACAGTTTGGGACAATTTAATGTGGCGCCAATTTTAGATTTTGAGCGTGATTCCAATTTAGACACACCCTATCATTACAAAGATGTGGAAGTCCCCACGCCGACGATTCAAGTAGACGGCAGTTTTAATCCCTTTTCGGAAGAAGATAAGCCCAATAAAAATTTCACTAGTTACAGAAAACCCGAACAAGCTCCAAACTGGGAAAGTTTGTATGTGGGTTTGAAGCATGATTCCGAAGAAGTTGAAACGATGACTTTCGAAAATGAGGAGGTGACATCATCTCTCTTTCATCAGGAAGACGTGGAACAAGCAGTTCATAAAACATACCAAATCCATAAAAAATACATTGTAAACCCCATAAAATCAGGAATGATAATTGTGGACCAACAACGGGCCCATCAACGCATTTTGTACGAACAGTTTCTGACGAGCATTACGGTTCATTTGGCGTCCAGCCAACAGTTGTTGCTTCCGTTACATTTGTATTTTTCTAATGGAGAAATGCAGTTGATAACTGAATTAAAACCTTCCTTGACCAATACGGGTTTTGTTTTTGAGGAGACCAACGAAGACAGTGTTGTGATTTCGGGATTGCCGGTCAACGTTTCGGAAAGTGAAGCTTCGCGGGTATTAGAAGAGCTTTTGAGCGATTTGCAGGACGGAATTCCGGAAAGTAGTTTCAGCCAAAACGATACGATTGCCAAATCTATGGCACGAAGTTTGGCCGTAAAAACTGGAACTTATTTAACACAAAAAGAACAGGAAAACTTGATAAACGGGCTTTTTGCCTGTAAAGATCCCAATGTTTCCCCATTTCAGAAACCCACTTTCATCACCATGCGCGTGGACGATTTAGACAAAAAATTTGCACTATGAGAAATGTAACCGAAACGGTAAAGCAGTTAATTATTATTAATATCCTCTTTTTTATTGGAACACTCGCACTGGGAGATCCGGCTTATAAAATATTAGCATTGTATTTTCCTGAAAATCCAAATTTCCAGTATTGGCAGCCTATCACACACATGTTCATGCATGGGGGCTATATGCATATTTTCTTCAATATGTTTGCCTTGTTTTCCTTCGGGTCTGCTTTGGAGCATTTTTGGGGTGCCAAAAAGTTTTTGTTTTTTTACATTTCTTGCGGACTAGGGGCAACCTTGTTGCATACTGGAGTTAATTATTACTACTTTCAGGAGGGGTTAAACACTCTTACAGCCAATGGATTTCATAAATCAGAAATTTTTCAAATTTTGAATCAAGGAAAAATTGACACCAGATGGCAGGAATTATTATCGGTTTCTGAATTGCAAAATTTTACTGAAGCCTATCTTGGCTCTGCTGTTGGGGCCTCTGGTGCAATTTATGGTATCATTGTGGCTTTTGCCTTTATGTTCCCCAATGCTGAATTGGCTTTGATGTTTATTCCAGTTCCAATTAAGGCAAAATATTTTGTACCAGGATTAGTTTTGGTTGATTTGTATTTGGGAGTCTCAGGGCAATCCATTTTTGGAGGTGGTGGAATCGCCCATTTTGCCCACGTTGGTGGAGCCGTTTTTGGCTTCCTTATTATGTGGTATTGGAAGAAAAATCAATTCAATAACAATCGTTGGAATTAAAAATAATAGTTTCGTTTTTTGTTATTTCGATAGGTTTAAAAATTATATAAAAATGAGTAGCATAATAGACGACTTAAAAAGCCAGTATAAATTTGGTGGAACTGCCCAAAGGCTGATCTACTGGAATATTGCTTGTTTTCTGGTTTCGTTATTGTTTTTTTACCAGTTTAGGGTTGGAGCATTTGATTTTCCCAATTGGCTCGCGCTGTCATCTGATCCTTCTGTCTTTATTGTAAAGCCTTGGACGCTCTTGACGTATGCTTTCTTTCACGATGGGTTCGGACATATCTTTTTCAACATGATTGTTTTGAATTTTTCAAGTACCTTGTTTCTCACTTTTTTTACCCAAAAGCAATTGCTGGGATTGTATGTTTTGAGTTCCATATTTGCTGGAATAGCATTTGTTTCAAGCTATTATTTATTAAATTTAAGTGCTTCTATTGTTGGTGCTTCGGCAGCGATTATGGCAATTTTAGTGGCCACAACTACTTATAGTCCTTTAATGAACGTTCGTTTGTTGCTCATTGGAAACGTGAAACTGTGGCATATTACACTCGTAATTCTTGTGATTGACTTGATGCAAATCCGTATGGATAATTCGGGAGGACATATTGCTCATTTAGCGGGTGCTTTTTTTGGTTTTATATTTATTAAATTGCTTCAAAACGGAACCGATTTGAGTAAAATAGTTTCGAACATAATCAATTTTTTCGTTAATTTGTTTTCTAAATCTCCTTCGACACCTTTCAGAAAGGTCCATAAAAATTATAAAAAACCAACACAGAAGCCGGTTTCAAAAATTATAACGAAGGATAAGACACAACAGCAAGTCGATGAAATTTTAGATAAAATCAGTCGTTCAGGCTATGATTGTCTGACAAAAGAAGAAAAAGAATTTTTGTTTAAAGCAGGGAAGTAATGTTGTTTGAAGTTTCAGGCTTAAAGTTGAGTAACCTGAAACTTGAAACCTGAAATCAATAAAAATGAAAAACCTTTCTTGGTTTAATAAAATAATGTTTCTTTTGAATGTAGTACTTACTGTATCTACATTTATTGCTTATGCATTGCCTTTTTTGGCGCCAAATGTTTTTCCCATTTTATCGGTTCTTACCTTGTTTATGCCATTGTTTTTTATTTTGAATGGCTTATTCTTTGTTTATTGGGCTGTTCAATTCAAGAAACGCATGATTTTGTCGGGTTTGGTGCTTTTGATGGGCATTACATTTATCAATAAATTCTATAAATTTTCTGCCAAAGAGTATCCGGAAACCGAGAATGATTTTACAGTTATGAGTTATAACGTGCGGCTGTTCAACGTTTTCAAATGGTTGGATAGAGACGATGTTCCGGCTAATATTCTAGCCTTTATAAATGACAAAAATCCTGATATATTGTGCATTCAGGAATTTTCTAATTCTGCCAATATTGATTTGAAAGTGTATCGTCATCGGTATATTTTTATGGAAGGAAATAAAATCAAGACTGGACAGGCTATTTTTTCTAAATTTCCTATTATAGACCAGGGTAATATTGTTTTTCCAAATTCCAATAACAATGTTGTTTTTGCCGATATCAAAAAAGGGAAAGACATTATTAGGGTCTATAATATGCATTTGCAGTCGATAAAAATTTCGCCCGACGTGAATGAAATAAATGAAAATATCGATGCCATTGATCAAGGAAAATCACAAAAGCTTTTCAACAGAATAAGCAAAGCTTTTAAAAAACAACAGCAACAAGCCGAGATGATCAAAGAACATAAAAAAGATTGTTCTTATCCTATTATTATTTGTGGAGACCTCAATAACAGTGCGTTTTCCTATGTTTACAGGAATATAAAAGGGAAATTAATAGATGCCTTTGAAGAAGCCGGTAAAGGATTTGGGCCAACGTATAAGTTCCGCTACTATCCTGCCAGAATCGATTATGTTTTAGCAGATGATAAAATGAAAGTCAAAAAATTTGAAAGCTTCCCCGAATTCGAAAATTCTGATCATTATCCAATTATGGCAAAACTATCAATGGAATAGGGAAGGGTAGTACTTTATTTGATAATCAATTTTTGGTTTTTCAAATAATCCAAAGCATATTTTCCTTCATTAAACAAAACATCTAGAACGCTTAGATTGTTCAAAAAGCCTTTTTTTTCTTCAAAAACTTGGTTGTAGGGTTCAAATTGGGAATCGTCTTTTTTACCGTTTGCCAATTGTCTAAAATCCATTACTGCTTTTGAATCTACTTCGTGGAAGTATTCGGTTGTGGTATTGTATGTTATTTTCATTCGCAAACATTTGGAAACTAGTTCTATTGTTTCGAAATTCAAATCCATCAAATAAGTGTGTTTCTTTTCGAATAGTGGACGAATATCATCTTCAAAAAATTCAAAAAAAGGAGAGCTTCGATAGGCAGCTTCCATTGATTTGAAATGTTGTTTCTGCCAGTCGAAATCAGTTTCTATTTTGACGTCTTTTGTTTTTTGATGTATTTGTTTAGAATGTTTTACAGGAATGTTCAGCAACTGAATGCCGTTTGGACTGTAAATATAAGTTCTGTTTCGATTGGTTTGCTTCTGAAAATTGTCCTCCATTTCAAACGTGATTACATCAGCCTGAACCATCGCTACAAAATGGCTAATAGATGGAAAGTAAGTTGGATGAATAAGAACGGTCATTCGGTTTTTCGTGAATTTGGTTATTTGAAGTTTTCTATTGACTTGTCTACTTGATAATTTCGAAGCCCATTTAATTTATTGGTAATACTTTCAATATCCAGTCGTAATTTTAAATAGTCTTTTTCCTTTATAAAGTCCAATTCAAAAGATAATATCAATTGATTTAAAACTTCAACAGTTGAGCTAAATGCCATTGTTGTAAAATGTGCTTTGTCTTTAAAGCTTTTTCTTGCTGATCCTTCAGCAATATTTGAACAGATTGAAACAGATGCTCTTCTTAATTGCGAAACCAATCCAAATCTTTCTGAATCAGGAAATGTTGAAGTTAGTTTGTAAATTGATTTAGTAAATTCCTTGGATTCATTCCAAACCTCTAATTTTTCAAATGAATAAATGTACATTTTTATTTAGTTATTTAAATTATTAGGATGTTTCACAAACAATTACATTTTATTTGGATGTGCAAATATTTTACTTTTGGTGATTAAATAACCGTAAGACCAAATCAACAAATTAACTTTTTCTCTCTTTTCTTCTTTTCCACAGATATTCCCCGCCAAAAAAGGCTGCCAAACCAAGAAGGAATAGTTTAAAATAAGATTGTGGTTGCCCGTCCCCACTTACGGTAGTGAACAATCGTTCCCATCGAATTTTACCCAGCCCTTTGCCATTCGTATCCCAGCTCATCCAAATAAATATTGGTTTTCCCACGATATGATTCTCAGGAACAAAACCCCAATAACGGCTGTCTTCAGAGTTATGGCGGTTGTCTCCCATCATCCAATAATAATTTTGTTTGAAGGTGTATTCATTGGCAACTTGGCCATTTATTCTAATTTCGCTGCCAATTATTTTTAAATCGTTTTCTTCATATTCGCCAATTATCTTTTTGTAAAAAGGCAAATTTTCGGTATTCAATGCCACGGTTTTACCTTTTTGTGGGATATAAATTGGGCCATAGTTGTCACGATTCCACTTGTTGTTTTTTGGAAAAACCCCTGCTTCTGTCTCTTTGGCAATATTTCGGACTATACTTTTTACGATAGGATTGTTTTTCAATCGACTTGCGGACTCTTCTGTTAAAGCATTAAAGTAAAAAGAATTTTGTGCCGTTTGATACACACCATCCGTAATGTTTAATTCTTTTAAAAGATAGGTTGGGTCAAAACTCGAGCCGTCAGTAGTTATAGTATAGGAAAACTGTGGTTTTGCCCGTTCTGGTAATACTAAAACAGCACCATTGATATAAACAATTCCGTTTTTTATCGATAAGGTGTCGCCTGCAATTCCAACGCATCTTTTTACGTAATTCGATTTTTTGTCAATTGGTTTTCGCAATCCAATGGTTTTCGTGTCCCCAAAATAATGTACGGTATCTGCTGGCCAGTTAAAAACCACAATATCGGTTCGCTTTATGGTTTGCAAAGCAGGTAATCTAAAATACGGCAATTGAGGAAAATTCAAGTAAGATTTTGTGTGTAGAATTGGAATAGAGTCGTGTACCATTGGCAAAGCCACTGTGGTCATTGGCACTCTCGCACCATAATTGTATTTGCTTACAAACAAAAAGTCACCCACCAACAATGATTTTTCCAATGATGAAGTTGGAATGGTATAGGGCTGTAAGAAGTAGGTGTGTACAAAGGTTGCAACAATAATAGCAAAAAGCAGCGAACTTATGGTATCGGATGTTTTGTTTTCAGGATTTAAATTTCTGTTGGTTACATAATTTAATTCCTGGGTATAATTGATATAAAGAATGTACAAACCAAAGGTTGCTATGCCCAAAAAGGTGTCCAAAGAAGATCGTTTTCCAAAACTTCTTAAAGTTTCGACCCAAATAACAGGAAACATAATTAGGTTGATGATCGGGATGAAAAGCAACAATGTCCACCACGATGGGCGACCTATTATTTTCATCAATACAATCGCATTATAAACGGGAATTGCAGCTTGCCAACGTTTTCTCCCAGCCGCTTCATACAATTTCCAAGTTCCCAAAAAGTGAATTACTTGAACTATCAAGAAAAACACAAACCACTGATATGATGTCATAATATTTTAGATTTTAGATTTTAGATTTTAGATTTCTGTTGAAATACAAAATATAAAATTTGAATTATATGTTTAATTATTTATTGTTTTAAGTTTTTAAATCTAAAATCGCAAATCTGCAATCTTAAATTAATTTTAACACGTCTTTCATGGTAAAAACACCTTGTTTTCCTACAATCCATTCGGCGGCAATTACAGCACCAAGGGCGAAACCATCCCGATTGTGAGCCGTGTGTTTTATCTCGATAGAATCCACTACCGAATTATATGTTACCGTATGCGTTCCAGGAATATTTTCGATTCTTTTGGCTTCAATGTGTATTTCTTTTGGCTTCGGATTGTCTAATGTCCAATTTGTATAGGCGCTGTTTTCAATGACTCCTTTTGCCAACGAAATTGCGGTTCCGCTTGGAGCATCCAGTTTTTGGGTATGGTGAATTTCTTCCATTTCGACTTGGTACGAATTGAATTTCGACATCATTTTTGCCAAATATTCATTCAGTTCGAAGAAAAGATTCACCCCTAGGCTAAAATTAGAACTGGATATAAAAGCTCCATTTTTTGCTACGCAAAGTGAGACCATTTCATCATAGTGTTCTAACCATCCCGTTGTTCCGGAGATCACGGGTATATTAGCATGAAAGCAACTAGAGATATTGCTAACGGCAACCATTGGAATACTGAAATCGATAGCGACATCAGCGTTGGAGAGTCCTTCATAAGTATTGAACTCGTCTTTTTTCAAAACGATTTCATGTCCTCTCTCTAGTGCAATCCTCTCTATGGTTTGCCCCATTTTTCCGTATCCTAAAAGCGCTATTTTCATTTGTTGTATGCTTGTTTATTAATTTGATTTCTTAAAGCCTTCACTTTGGAGAGGTTGGGCTTAAAAAGTATAGTTAAATGTTAGCCCCACATTAGTCCTTGAAGTTACATCATTCGGGTAAATATTGGGTTTTACAGATAAGTTTTCATTCACGTTAAATTGTATTAGGGCAGCATCAACATTGGCGTCAACAATGTTTAATACATAAAAGCCCAAGATAAATAGTGCTGATAAATCCCTGTTTCGTTGATAGAATTTTTGCCCTACAATCAGTCTGCTATTGTCTAAATAGGAGAATTTGTCATCGGTATATCCTTCTAATCTACGTTTATAGGCATCCCTGTATTGATGGTATTTTTTACTGCTGTCGGAAAAGAAATAAATACTTGCTCCAATGGCACCATAAACTAGCGGGATTTTCCAATATTTTTTATTGTAGGCTTGTCCCAATCCAGGTAAAACTGCCGAATAAAAGGCTGCTTTTGCTGGCGTCAATGGGTCTATATCATTTGATTTCAAGCTGTCTTTGGCAACCAAAACTTCCACTGTTTTCTCTTGCGAAAAAACACGGCCGTTTCCCATAACAAAGAAGAGCAAACCTATGAAAATGATTTTGTGCACTAGCCTTTTATTAATTTAATAATTCGGTTGAAGTCCTCTTCGGAGTGGAAGGGGATGGTGATTTTTCCCTTACCGTTTCTGGCTACTTTAACGTCGACTTTGGTGCCAAAATAAGTGTTGAACGTATTTTTTTGGGTGTCTGCAATCTGAAACGACTCCGATTTTGCCTTCGTCACTGGCTTGGGTTTCAAGCTTTCCTGATAGTTTTTTACCAAGGCCTCAGTATCACGAACGGAAAGATTCTGGCTTACGATTTTTTGGTAGATATCGGTTTGAATGTCTTGGTTTTCGATGTTGATTATCGCTCGACCGTGCCCCATGCTGATAAAGCCATCCCGAATTCCCGTTTGGATAATTGGATCTAATTTTAAAAGTCTCAAATAATTGGCAATTGTGGAGCGTTTTTTTCCAACACGTTCGCTCATTTGTTCCTGGGTCAGTTGGATTTCATCAATCAACCGTTGGTATGATAGTGCAATTTCGATGGGATCTAAATCGTGGCGCTGAATGTTTTCAACCAATGCCATAACTAATGATTCATTGTCGTTTGCAATTCGGATATAAGCGGGAACAGTCTTCAATCCCACTAATGCGGAAGCGCGAAGGCGTCGTTCACCAGATATTAACTGGTATTTGTTGAAAGCTAATTTCCTTACGGTAATGGGCTGGATAACGCCTAATTCCTTAATGGAAGAAGCTAATTCTCGCAAAGAGTCTTCGTTGAAATTGCTTCTGGGCTGAAACGGATTGATTTCGATGGCATCAATTTCAAGCTCAATAATATTACCGACCACTTTGTCGGCATTTTTGTCGCTTACAGATTTTATGTCGTTTTCTGGATCTTTTAGTAGGGCCGATAATCCTCTTCCTAGGACTTGTTTTTTTAGTGCTTTTGCCATAAACCTATTTGCTGTTTTTCGTTATAACTTCTTGGGCTAATTGCAGGTAATTGTTTGCTCCTTTACTTGTGGCATCATAGTTTATAATGCTTTCGCCAAAACTAGGTGCTTCGCTCAACTTTACATTTCTTTGAATAATGGTTTCAAAAACCATGTCGTTGAAATGTTTTTGAACTTCCTCAACCACCTGATTAGAGAGGCGTAATCGCGAGTCAAACATGGTTAGTAATAAGCCTTCAATATCTAAGTCAGGATTGTGAATTTTTTGGATGCTTTTTATAGTGTTCAATAATTTCCCCAATCCTTCGAGCGCAAAATATTCACATTGAATTGGAATAATTACAGAATCGGAAGCGGTTAAAGCATTCAAGGTAAGCAAACCAAGCGATGGCGCACAATCTATGATGATGTAGTCGTACTCATCCTTGATACTTTCCAATGCCTGTTTAAGCATATATTCCCTGTTTTCCTTGTCGACCAATTCGATTTCGATGGCAACAAGGTCAATATGGGACGGAATCACGTCTACATTTGGTGCCGAACTGATCACTATGGCTTCCTTTGGCGTGTTGCTGTGTTCCAGAATTTGGTAGGTTCCTATTTCGCTGGTTTCAACATCGATCCCCAATCCTGAAGTAGCATTCGCCTGAGGATCAGCATCTATAAGTAACACTTTTTTTTCTAAAACACCCAATGAAGCGGCAAGATTTATTGATGTTGTCGTCTTTCCAACCCCTCCTTTTTGATTAGCAATCGCAATGATTTTGCCCATTTATTTTTTTGAATTTTGAACGGTAAAAATACAATTAATTATCGTTTCTGAAAATCTATTTTGTTAACATTTGTCAGCGTTTCGTTAGCATGGGTTTTCAGAAATAGTGTTACTGGAATTTTTATTGTTTTTAGGAGCTTTTTTACGCTTTACGTTACACTCTTTTATTCGGTATAAACCTCATATAAGGATTTCCACTTCCATCGGGGCTAAAAAAAAAGAGAACCAAATCAGTTCTCCGTTTTTAAATTATACATCTGATTTTATTCAGTTTTTCTGCAGTCTGAAATCCGCTAACTATTCTTCTTCGCTTTAATCATGAGTTCTAATTGATCCCAAAGTTCTTCCGGTATAGCCTCGAGCATATTAAATTCCCCAGCTCCTTTGAGCCATTCGCCGCCGTCAATGACGATAACTTCTCCGTTGATGTAGCCTGAAAAATCAGAAACCAAATAAGCAGCTAAATTCGCTAATTCCTGATGGTTTCCTAAACGTTTCAAAGGTACTTTTTTGGACATATCGAATTTTTCAGCCAAGTTACCGGGTAGTAATCGGTCCCAAGCCCCTTTTGTAGGGAATGGTCCTGGCGCAATAGCATTGGAACGGATGCCATATTTTGCCCATTCCACGGCTAGACTTCGGGTCATCGCTAACACACCGGCTTTTGCAGCAGCGCTTGGCACCACATAAGCCGAGCCTGTGAAGGCATAAGTCGTCACAATATTTAAAATGGTAGATGATTCTTGTTTGCTGTCAATCCAATGTTTCCCGAAGGCAAGGGTGCAGTTTTTGGAGCCTTTCAGAACAATATCAATTACGGTGTCAAAGGCATTGGCTGATAATCTTTCGGTTGGCGAAATAAAATTACCTGCGGCATTGTTCAGCAAAACATCTACTTTACCGTAGGTTTTTAAAACCTCCTGCAGCATCGCTTCCACTTGGTCAAACTGCCGCACATCGCATTGTACTGCCAGACAGTTTCCGCTTGTTTCCGCTTCTAATTCAGATGCTGTTGTTTTTAATTTTTCTAAATCTCGTGAAGTAATAGCTACTTTAGCACCCAATTCCATAAAATAGGTGGTCATGGCTTTACCCAATCCACTGCCGCCACCCGTTACGACAATTACTTTGCCTTTTAGGGCGTCATCACGTAGCATTTTTGCAGAGAAATTCATAAGCTTGGTTTTTAAATGTAAATATAAGGAAAATAATTAGTATGCATGCATAGTAAATTATAAAGATTTAAAACTAATTTTATAGAATTAAGATCAAACAGCACACAATCTTTTTGCAGCTTCTTCAAGCGTTTTATTGTCTTTCGCAAAGCAAAACCGAATTAATTTCAAGTCTTTGCCATCAGCATAAAAAGGGGATATAGGAATAGCAGCTAATCCATATTCAACAACTAAGCGGGTACAAAAATCAATATCATTTTCATCAGAAATGGAAGCGTAAGAAGCAAGCTGAAAATAAGTTCCTTCGCAAGGCATCAATTCAAATCGGCTGTTTTGGAGCAATTTTCTAAAATAGTCCCGTTTTTCCTGATAGAGTTTTCCAAGCTCTTTCACCGAGACAAGATCTATATAATCACTTATTGCTTCTTGAGCCAGACTATTTACACTGAAAACCAAATACTGATGCACTTTTTTAATTTCCTTCGTCAAATATTCTGGAGCTACAAGATAACCAATTCTCCATCCAGTGATGTGGAATGATTTTCCAAAAGAGGAAACAATAATACTTCTTGCTACTATTTTTTTTCTAGAATGAATGGAGATGTGTTTTTGTTCAAATGCAATAAATTCATAAACTTCATCGGAAAGCAATAAGATGTTCGGGTATTTTTCGAGTAAATTTTCCAAAGCTAAAAAATCATTTTCTTTCCAAATTTTCCCTGTGGGATTGTGAGGGCTGTTAATGATTAACATTCTGGTTTTTTTCGTAATTACTTTTTCAATTCGCTCCCAATTTGGGGAATAATCATCGTTCAAGTCAACCCTAATAGCTTTGGCATTACACAATAATGTAGGCGCTTCATAATTGTCAAAACTGGGGTCAAGGATAATGACTTCTTCGTCTGCTTTTATTAAAGCCAAAATACTTGTAAAAAGAGCTTGAGTGGCTCCAGTTGTAACTAGTATTTCGGTTTCGGGCAAAACATTTCTTTGGTATGAGTCTAAAATTAGTTTAGCAATTTTTGTTAAAAGCGGAGGGAAACCGGAAATTGGCAGGTATTGATGCACGTCTTTTTTAACCACTTCGGCTACGATAGCAGCCAGTTTTTTATCCACAGCAAAATTCGGAAATCCTTGTGCCAAGTTTATGGCATCGTGTTCCGTTGCCATTTTGGTCATTATAGCAAAAATGCTAGTGGTTACGTTTGGTAGTTTGGACATAATCTTTTTTAATAAATCTAACTTGTTTTTGAAATCTGTCAGGTGTGAAAAGTAATACTAATTTGACAATAGCTCCAAAATACGTATGGCAGCTTCGCTAATCTTTGTTCCAGGACCAAAAATAGCAACAGCCCCGGCATTATACAAATAGGTGCAATCTTGCGGGGGAATCACCCCGCCCACAATTACCCTAATATCTTCACGGCCGTATTTTTTGAGTTCTTCGATGACTTGTGGTACCAGGGTTTTGTGACCTGCCGCGAGCGAGGAAATACCCAGAACATGTACGTCGTTTTCTACGGCTTGCTTGGCAACTTCGGCGGGTGTTTGAAAAAGAGGACCTATATCCACATCAAAACCCAAATCGGTATACCCGGTAGCGACTACTTTGGCACCGCGATCGTGTCCATCTTGCCCCATTTTGGCAATCATGATTTTAGGACGACTCCCTTCTTTTTTCGCAAATTCGTAGGCTAGTTGTTTGGCTTTCTCGAAACTTTTGTCACCTTTCATTTCTTTGCTATACACCCCACTAAAGGTTTTAATTTGTGCTTTGTATCTTCCGAAAACGGTTTCCAGTGCATCACTGATTTCACCAAGAGTTGCCTTATTTCTAGCAGCTTCAATGGCTAATTCGAGTAAATTGCCCGCTCCGGTTTGGGCACAAAGGGTTAGTTTGTTAAGTGAAAGTTGTACATTTTCAGTATTTCTGTTGACTTTAATTCGATTTAATTGTTCCAGTTGTTGCTGGCGGACTAGGTGGTTGTCGACATCAAGAATTTTCAACGGGTCTTCCTTTTCTAATTGGTATTTGTTGACACCAACAAGGATGTCCTGACCGCTGTCGATTCGGGCTTGTTTTCGGGCTGCGGCTTCTTCTATGCGCAGTTTCGGAATACCAGCTTCTATGGCTTTGGTCATGCCACCCAATGCTTCGACTTCTTCGATGAGTTTCCAGGCATTTTCTGCTATTTCGTGGGTCAAACGCTCCACATAATAACTGCCTCCCCAGGGATCGACAGTTTTGGTTATTTTGGTTTCTTCCTGTAAATAGAGTTGGGTGTTTCTAGCAATTCTTGCCGAGAAATCCGTGGGCAAAGCAATCGCTTCATCCAAGGCGTTGGTGTGTAAGGATTGTGTGCCGCCAAAGACTGCTGCGGCCGCTTCGATACAGGTTCGCGCCACATTATTAAAAGGATCTTGAAGGGTCAAACTCCAACCCGATGTTTGACAATGTGTTCGCAAGGCTAAGGATTTAAGATCTTTTGGATTGAATTGTTGAACTAGTTTTGTCCAAATCATTCTCCCGGCACGCATCTTGGCAATTTCCATGAAATGGTTCATGCCAATTCCCCAGAAAAACGAAAGGCGAGGGGCAAAGTCGTCGATTTTCATTCCAGTGGAAAGTCCAGTTTTGATGTATTCCAAACCGTCGGCAAGGGTGTATGCCAACTCAATATCGGCAGTCGCTCCCGCTTCCTGAATATGATAGCCCGATATGGAAATCGGGTGGAATTTCGGCATTTTATCGCTGATAAATTTAAAGATATCGGCACTAATTTTCATTGAAGGTTCAGGGGGGTAGATATAAGTATTGCGCACCATAAACTCCTTCAAAATATCATTTTGTATCGTTCCTGAAAGTTGTTTGGGTGGAACGCCTTGCTCTTCGGCAGCGACAATATAGAACGCCATAATGGGTAATACGGCGCCGTTCATGGTCATGGAAACCGACATTTCGTCGAGCGGTATTTGGTCAAACAATACCTTCATATCTTCCACAGAATCAATTGCGACTCCTGCTTTTCCTACGTCAGCCACCACACGTTCGTGATCCGAATCATAACCTCGATGCGTAGGTAAATCGAAGGCCACTGAAAGTCCTTTTTGCCCTGAGGCTAGGTTTTTTTTGTAAAAAGCGTTGCTTTCTTGGGCTGTCGAAAATCCTGCATATTGCCGAATTGTCCAGGGATGACGAACGTACATCGTGGTATGGGGACCGCGTAAATGGGGTGCAAAACCAGCTCCGAAATCAAGGTGCTCCAGATTTTCGAGGTCTTTTTCGGAATAGGTTGGTTTTAGTTTAATGCCTTCGGCGCTGAGGAAGCTATTTTCTTCTAACTTCTCACTTCTCACTTCCGACTTTTCAATTTTAATATGTTGGAGGTTCTTTCTCAAAGCTTAATTTTTTATAAGATATTTAATTTACTATCTCTTGAGGAATGATAAATGGCTTTGATAACAACAACGTTTTTATAAACGGTAAAATGAATTAAATAAGGAAATGTAGTTAACATTATTATTCTAGCTTCGCCATGTCGTATTTGAAAATGAAATGGATGTTTTTTTATAATTGCTAGACTTTCTTTAAAGGAGAGATGAAATCTTTCAGCCAATTTTGGATCTACATTTTTGTACCAAAGGAGGGATTCTCTAAAATCAATTTTAGCCTCGTCAATAATGACAATTTTATAATTCATTTTCTATTTCTTTCAAAAAATCATCAATATCTGTGGCGTTTTCTGGATTTTTTAAATACTTTTTAGTTCGTTCCCTGACTTCATCTATTTGCCATTGCGGTATTTCATATTTTGCGGAAGAAGGTAAAATAATCACATCGACTTCATCAGCATTAAAATCATCAGGAAGCGTAATGTTTATTTTATGATTTTTTACTTTAACGGTTTGTCTTATTGCTTCCATTTTTTTTGTTTTGATAGGTAAATATAACACTATTATTTTAATATTTTTTTTCTTCTAGCTGATCTTCAGAAGATAAAATTATCAGCGCTTGAGGTGGTTGCCATTGTTACGCATTATTTATCAACGATTTTGAAAGTCCATTTCCGATTGGAACGGTTTGTATTAATACTCTCCATCAAACCCGCACCGATTGTAGTGCCTCCACCCGCGACAAATAGCAGAAACGCATTATTATCTCCGTTCTTTGCAGCCACTAATGAGGTACTTACCGTTGCTAATCCAGCAATTAAAACCACAGTTTTGACAGTTCCTAAAAATGCGGATTGTCTTTTTATGCTTTGAATACTGTCTATTTTTATGGATTGATTGCCAATTAGAATCGTTTGCTTGTCTGAAAAATGCCATCTTCCAATGTGTTTTTTCTCATCCAAAGTTCTTATTTTGAGTCGTTGATTTTCTTTGAAAAACCTTGTTTTACCATTGTTTCTATTGGTAATTTCAATTGCCTTTTGTTGGGAAAACGCAGTTAATGTGATCAAAAATAATACGAAATAAAGTATTTTTTTCATGGTTGAAGGTTTAGTTATTTTCTGCTTTGAGTCTTTCTTGCTCGATTTTTTCGGCTAGTCGGCTTTCGATTAGGGGCGTGATCAAAGTTTTTCGGGGTTTTATTTTTACGAAAGGAAATAGTTCCAAGTCGTTCTTCATACGGTCGTTTGTATTGCGGTGTTTGTTGGTTCCCAAGAGAATTTCTTTGCCGGCATCGAACAATTCCTGTTCCTTGTTCGCACTGTCCTGGATTTTTCTTTGAATGATTCCTGCATTCAACTGTTTCAAGAAACCACCTTGGGACTCGATATCATGGAATAAAGCCAAGGCTTTCTCTGCCAATTGTTGCGTCAGGCTTTCGATGTAATAACTGCCGTCAGCGGGGTTGTTGACCTTGTCAAAATAACTTTCGTGTTTGAGAATCAGCAGTTGATTCCGGGCGATGCGGTCGCCAAATTCATTGTCTTTGTGGTATATCGCGTCGTAAGGCAGGTTCGCAATAGCATCGGCACCGCCCAGAATGGCACTCATACATTCGGTGGTCGTGCGCAGCATGTTTATGTTGTAATCGTATAGGGTTTTGTTGCGTTTTGTGGGCGAAACCAGGATGTGACAATCCACATTGTGGTTGTATTCTTTGGCAATGAGATTGAAAAGTAAGCGCAAGGCGCGGAGTTTTGCTATTTCGAAAAAGTAATTCGTCCCTACCGACACCTGAAAAACGATGGGCTTGTCTATTTTTGAAATTCGGTTGAAATACTCATTGGCGTGTGCTAAGCTATAGGCTATTTGTTGCACCATCGTAGCACCGGCATTTTGATACAAGCCGCTTTCAATGCTAATGATGGAAATAATTTTGGTAGATTTCGAAAGTAACTCTAGCGTCTCGAAATTGTTTTTCTCGTTGGTTACAAACCAGTTGCCTTCTTTGGCTAAATGCCCAATTGGGTCGAGGTTGCAAATGAGATTAGCGTTTTTATGCTGGGCAATCGCCTCTATTTTTTTGATGAAATCGATAGACAGAAAACCTAAGTTGAAGTAAATCGTTAGCTTTTCTAACGGAAGGTTTTCTAGTAGTTTTTCGACATCGGTTTGCTCGTTGATAATGGTAAAACGTAGGCTTTCGGCACCACGAGCGATGCTGTCTAAGGCTCTAAGGTTTGATTTTGTAAGGTCGTGAACAAAAATATTCTGGCAGATTTTAAATGCGGTCGCCTTAGTGTTTGAAGAAAAAATTCCCTTGAATTCGTCTCTGTGGTAAAAAGGTTTTACCTGAATGTCTTCCGGGGAATTCCAAATTAGTGTGTCGTTATAGTCAGCGCCATCGAGTTCAAACTGGATTCGTTGTTTCCACTGTTTGGAGGAAATAGGGTCGAAATCGTTGAATAGCTTTTTCATGTATGGGCTTCGGATTTTCCTTTTTCGGTTTATTTTTTTTCTAGAGTATCGCCTTCAAAATCAACGATGTAAATATCCTCGTTCTCTTTTCTCATATAGTACTTTTCTCGGGCGTATTTCTCAATCTGGTAGGGGTTTTTGAGCAGTTTGATGTTCTCCTTGTCTTTCTTGATTTCCTGCTGATAATAGGCTTTATTGTCTTCCAACTCCTCAATCTGCTTGTCTAGAAAGCGGTGGTCGAAATAGGAATAATTGTCTAGAAACAGCATCCATCCTGAAAAAAAAAGCAATACCCAAACGTATTTGTTGCTTAAAAATGAAAACCAAGGCTTGTCTTTAGGAGAATTTGTCATTTGGATTGTGGTTTTTAGTGTTGTGGAAGAAACACTGCGTTGCTTCCATCGGAAAGTTTAGGACACTATTTTTTCAATTGTTTATAGGTTTCAAAAATAGTTAAAAACGATGTATTTTGCACTTTTGTTTCTATAATTATTTTAACCGAGTATTTAAGAATTCATCCCAGACCCGTTTTAAAACCCGATAGGGATTAGCCCAATTCCAGTTTATTATCTCCTAATTTTACCTGGATCTACTCAATCTTTTTTTTATAGTTGAACTACGAAAAACCATAAGTTTTGCCACTACACCACTCAAGTCATATTATTTCTCTAAATTCTTACCAAAACCTTCTTTTTTTATGATTTTTATATTTTAAAGTTATCTGTAAGGTATTGTTTTTCATGTAGTTGAATTCTTTTTTTAAATTAATGTCCACTCAAAAAACAGCCTAATTTTACATTAATTAGTTCATTTTTTCTTCTTTTTTGTACAATTTCACCCCTATTTAAGGACTTTTTTTAATAAATAGTTGCGTTAATTTGCAGTGTTAGACTCTTTTATTTTGCCGTACTATTGCGATTGAGTAAATTTTTTTCTCGATACATCGTATCGGTACGAAGGAGTAACAAGGTCTAGCCAAAAAAACTATTACTTAAATTATTTATTTTAACCAAAAACTGTTTTATTATGAAAAAACAATTACACAGTACTAAGTTACTGAATTACCTTTTCTGCAGCCTCTTGATGCTGTTGTTGGGTACGAACGTGAGTTGGGGGCAAGCAACAGTGCTTTCGCCTTATACAACTTCTACTACGTGGGAATGTCCTGCTGGTGTAACCTCCGTTCAGGTAGAAGCCTGGAGTGGTGGTGGTGGTGGATCTGGCTGTGGCGGAAACTCAAAAGTTTATGCAGGGGGTGGTGGTGCTGGTGGAAACTACGCCAAGCAAACTGCGGTTCCTGTAATTCCAGGTCACATTTATAATGTGAACATTGGGGCAGGTGGAACTGGTGGAGCTAAAACTAATAATTTAAATTTTGGAGGAAATGGTGGAACCACTTCCTTTATTGATCAAGTAGCTACTGTACCTTTATTGTCCATCACTGGTGGAACAGGAGGTAATGGGGGTAATGTTATCTATAAAAGTGGTTTGGCGGTAAAAAATGGTGGAACTTTAGTGAATATTTCTACGCCGTCAACTCCGGGTGCAGGATATACTGTGGCTCCGACTGTTGTTATTGGAACCGCTTGGGCAGCATCGACTGCTTATCTTGTTGATCAACAAATTACTAGTGGGGGTAGGTTGTATACCGTGACTACTGCAGGTACTACAGGCAGTGTTGCGCCTACGCATCCTTCTGGATCGGCAAACGATGGAAACGCAGTACTTACTTATGCGGGTGTTGCTGCAACTGCAACTGCTTCTTTAGGGTCATCTCCTTTTCCTATTTCATACATTTTAATTACCAATGTGGGTAGTGGTTATACAACAGCTCCTACTGTAACATTAACAGGCGGAACCTACACTACAGTAGCTTCTGGTACTATTACTGCTACTATCAATCCATTGACTATTGTAAATGGAGGAGCGGCAGGAACTTTGACTACTGCTCTTGGAGGAAATGGTGGATTAGGATATTATAGTTCAACCATTTTAACACTTAATGCTAGTGGAGCAGGGGGTGGAGCTGCAGGATCATCTGGTGCTGGACTTGCAGGAACTGCTGCTACTTCTGCAGGTGCTGCAGGTGTAGGTGGTGTAGGTGCTACCGGCGGAAATGATGGTGCTAATGGTGTGCCTAGTTCTTCTACTGCTTCATTTAATGCACCAGGACTTGCTGCTGCCGGAGTAGGTGGTGGTGGTGGTGGTGCTACTGGAGTTACTTCTGCGTTTGGTGGAGCTGGTGCTGCCGGGAAAATTGTGATTACGATTCCGGATACCACAGCTCCTACTGTTGTGACCTCGGCTAGTATATCAAATCCATTGACGACTAGTTTACAAGTGGATTGGGTAGCTTCTCAAACTTCACCTGCGGTAACAGGATATGTGGTTGTGGCTTACCCTGCTAACACGAATCCAGCTACTGCTAGTCTTGTAACGGGTACTACTTATGTTCAAGGTGCTTCTTTTGATGGTGGAACAATATTATATGTAGGTACTGCAATTAGTGCTGCAAGTACAGGTTTGGTTGTAGGTAATACGTATTACTATAAAGTTTTTGCTTATGATGCGGCTCTTAACTATTCTGCCGAAGTAGAAACTTCTGGTACTACAGTTAATGCAGTTGACAATACCCCTCCTGGAAACCCAGGTGCGGCTACTATCTCAAACCAAACCTTGACTACTATGACTACGAGCTGGTTGCCAGCTACAAGTATTGACGGTGGTGGGTATATGGTAGTACGTTATTCTGGTGATCCTTCGTTAGAAACGGGAGCAGATCCGGTACAAAAAACTACCTATGCGGTTAATGATAACATTGCTACAGGTACTCCGCCGGTAACAGATCCTGTTACACTTCCTAAAAATGGAAAAGTGGTGTATGTAGGTACAGATTTATCGTATGTATCAACGGGTTTAAATCCTGCGGATACAAGTCATTTTAAGATTTATACTTTTGACCAAGATCACAATTATTCCGGATCGTCCTTTGTTTCAGGAAAAACGGCTACACAAATCGCTACTCCGGTTGCTTTAGCGTCTAGTCTTCCTACTGCTTCAGGTTTTACGGCAAACTGGATTGTGGCTCCTGTGGTTAGTTCCTATACAATCAATGTGTACTCGGCTGCGGCTAGTGCCTCTACTGTTGTGGGTTGGACTATTACTGATGGTACGAAAACAGGTGCAACTTCAGTAGTTGCCGATGTGACTACGGCGAATAATACAGCACAAACCTTGACCCAGAACGCTGGTGGTTCAATTAATACTACAGTTTCAGGTAATCCTAGTACTGGTTTTGCGGCTAGAGGCGCCACTTACTATTCTACTGCTATAGTATCTGGTACAGAGGGTGTAGATGCTGTTTATGCTACCGCAAAAACTCAAGCTGACAAGTACTGGCAAGTAACGGCTAATACCGTTGGTTACAAAAATGTAACTATTTCTTCGGATCAATATTCTACAGAAACGGGTCCTAGAGACTGGAAATTACAATATAGTAGTGATGGTGGAACTACTTTTTCCGATTTGACTAATCAAAACTCGCCTGTTACACTAACTTTGGCTCCTATTACATGGGATTCTACTGTAAGCAACATTGCTTTGCCTGCGTCATGTGAAAACAATCCAAATGTGGTTATACGTTGGTTACAAACTTCATTCGACAATACTTCGGGTAATCCAATGACAACTCCTTCTACTGGAGGAACATCTCGTATTGACAATATTTTAGTAAAAGGAAATCTACTTACTGTTGTAAAATCAGTTAATGAAGGGTCAAATATTGCTACTTCAAAAGCTATTACAGGTTTAGTCGCAGGTACTTATTATTATGATGTAGTAGTTGCTAAAGATAATGTTACTGGTACAACTGGTATTGTGTCCAAATATATTACCTCTGCTAATTCTAATCTTATTGAAGGGCCTACACTTTTGCCTTTAACAGCTCCGGTAGCTACTGCTACCAGTGCTACAACTGAATTTGGTTTTACTGCTAACTGGGGTGCTGTTGCTGGTGCAACTGGTTATGGGTTTTATTTGTATACTGCCCCTACAGATACTAATATCGTAGGATGGACTTTTCCTTCATCATGGACAGCAGCATCAGGAGTTGCTCCTGCTGCTAACATCACATCTGCTAACAACTTAACAAACACTATTGTACAAAGTAGTGGTACAGTTACGGCTGGTGTGGGTGCAGGAACAGCCCCAGATTATGCATTGCAAGGAGCATCTTGGTATAATACTTTTAATAAATACTGGGAATTTTCAGTAAATACAACTGGTTACCAAAAAGTGAAAGTGTCTTCTAAGATATACTCCACAGCACCTAAAGATTTTAAATTACAATATAAAATTGGAGTTGATGGAACGTATTCGGATTTTGACTCAAATGCAATAGTTTGTGCAAATAACTATACGACTGGTGTGGCAAACAATCTTGTTTTACCTGAAGTATGTAATAATCAATCATCAGTTTACCTACGTTGGATTAATTATACCAATATTGATTATGCCACTGGTATAGCTATGGTAGGAGGAACCGCTAGATTAGATGATGTTTATGTTACTGGTGCTGCTTTGGCGCTTGAATCAGGTTATCCCCTTACTGTTTCAGAAACTTCTAAGGTGCTTACTGGATTGTCACAAGGAAATTATTACTATAAGGTAGTAGCTAACGGAGATAATTTAATTAGTGCTAACTCTATAAAATCGAATGTTATTACTGGTGTTGTGTATGCCTCTTCTGCAGCAGCTCCTTTTAGATCTACTGCTTCAGGAAATTTAACTAGTACTGATATTTGGCAATATTATAATGGTGCTGCATGGGTTACAGCTCCTTCGGCTCCTTCAGGGTCGAATAATGATATCACAATCTCTGCTGGACATACCATTGCTTTAGATGGTAACTTTACGGTAGGTACCGGAAAAACATTAACTGTTGCGGGAACTATTAACTTAGCGGGTAATGTAATTTCAGGAGCTGGTAGTTTTGTATTAAACTCAGCGGCTACGTTGAAATTAGGAAACAATGTTTCTATTGCTGCAGCTATTACTGCCACTACTACAACTTTAAATGCTGGTGCGAATTACTTTTTTGATGGAACAACTGTAGCACAACACACAGGTGGTTTGCCAGCTTCCATAATAAGTACTTCAAATGCTAATGGTAGTCAAAACTATACCACTACACTTACAGGAAATATTACGGTTTCTAATCCTGAAGGTGTAACAATGAATCAATCTATTAAATTAAATACACCAGGTACTTTAACAGTAAAAAGCACTGGTAAGCTTTTATTTGGAGATGGAAATACCGCTTCAGAGACTATAGCTTCTAATACCTATAATTCTGGCACCTATAATTTAACAGGTACAGGTTCCTTTGTTGCAGAATCCAATTGTACTCTTGTAATTACATCAAGTAAAGGTATTTCAGGAGCAACTGATGGTAATATTAGATCATCTACAGCTCGTCAATTTGGTGAAGGAATCAACTTTGTTTTCGCTAAAAATGATGGATTAAATCCAATTAGTATTGGAACTTCTTTTTATAATGGCGATATTAATCCTGCAACGGGTATTAAGAATATGACAATTGATTGCCCTTATGGAGTTTATTTTGCTTCGACCTATACAGGAACTGCAAATACAAATGCTTCTGGATTTGTAACTACACTTACGTATACAGGAGGAAATGACATTACTGTAAATGGAACATTAAATTTTGTTTCTGGTAAATTATATACGGGTGATTATGTTACAGTTGCTACAAACTCTGTTCCAGCTGTTGTTGTAAATACAGTTGGTTATTATCCAGTTGTTTCTTTAGTAATTACTCCTGGAAACACTAGTACATTAAAATTGAATGTTGGTCCGTCTGGTACTATTACAGGAGCAGGAACAGGATGGGTTGTGGGTACTATGAAAAAAGCTACTGCTGCTGGTTCTAATCCTTCGTTCACTTATGCTATTGGAAATGCTACTGATTATACGCCTTTAGAGTTGACTTTCTCAGGAAATACTTCAGCAGCAGGAAGCCTTACCGCTTCAACTGCTTCAGGTGATCATGCAGCTATTGCTACTTCAGGTCTTATTTCAACTAAAAGTGTAAACAGAACTTGGACCTTAACTAATGATGCTTTGGCTGGTTTCGGTACGTATATTGCTGCTTTTGGCTTTGCAACTACCGATAGTGATGCAGGGACTACGCCAGCTAATTATGGAGTTCGTTTGTATAACGGTTCCGCTTGGTCTTATTTAACAACTTTTGGTACTTCAACTATAGCTGCAACAGCAGTGGGTGTTTCCGGTTTCGGGGATTTCGCAATTGCAGAGTATGTTGGTGCGCCATCTGTTGAGCCAGCTACTTTTTGTGATGCGTATCTTGTTTCTGCTCTTGCTGATTATACTACTGCTATAAGCCCTAAATGGTATGCTGCTCAAACGGGTGGAACTACTTTAGAATCACTTACTGTTTTAGGTACAGGAACTTATTATGTTTCTCAAACTGTGAATGGTGTTGAAAGTTTAAGAACACCAATTTCGGTAACTGTTAATCGTATAACATCTCAACCAACTGGACAAACAATTTGTTTTGCAGTGGGAGGTCAAGCTACGCTTTCAGTAGTTTCAGCTAATCCGGCTGCTACTTACCAATGGGAGGTGCAAACCAAAGCTGCTACCGCTACTGCCGCCGCTATATGGGCAACAGTTGCTGATGGAGCTAATTATGCGGGTGCTACAAGTGCT
>Ga0214919_10000761_pt1 | contig 55315 bp, 56 predicted proteins | sample LL1503_MetaG_FD_177994 | JGI IMG/M metagenome (GOLD analysis project Ga0214919, IMG submission 177994) | Freshwater microbial communities from Lake Lanier, Atlanta, Georgia, United States - LL-1503 | ecosystem: Environmental > Aquatic > Freshwater > Lake | place: USA: Georgia | collected... | reverse complement strand
GTAGCGGCTACACATTTGCTGGCTGGTATACCGCAGCCTCTGGTGGTAGCAAGGTTACGTTCCAGTATCTGCACGGACAGACAAGTGATTTCACTGTGTATGCGCGGTGGATCGGCAACAGCTTGACTGTCACATATGACACGGGTGTCGGTAGCAGTGTTGCTCAGAGTTTCACGAGAGTTGGTGGGTATGTTTGGTATCCAGGTTGGTATCCGAGTCAACCGACGCGTAGCGGCTACACATTTAGTGGTTGGTATACCGCGGCTTCTGGTGGCAGCAAGGTTACGTTCCAGTATCTGCACGGACAGACAAGTAATTTCACGTTGTATGCACGGTGGACTGCCAACAGACTGACTGTCACATATGACACGGGTGTCGGTAGCAGTGTTGCTCAGAGTTTCACGAGAGTTGGTGGGTACGCCTGGTATCCGGGTTGGTATCCGAGTCAACCGACGCGTAGCGGCTACACATTTAGTGGTTGGTACACGGCGTCTTCTGGTGGCACCAAGGTTACGTTCCAGTATCTGCATGGGCGAACCAGTGGTTTCACGTTGTATGCGCGGTGGAATAGTTGAATTTCACAGAGGGACCTTCGGAATGACGCACATTTTTCTCTAGCTAGTTGTCGGGAAATTTGGCATCACATTCTCGCCATCGGAGAGCTTCGTCTCGTTGCCATGGAACATCGTCTCGTAAAACATTCAAAAACATCGCTGTGTTGTAAATGTTCGTCACAGCTCTTGTGAGAGGCAGAGATTTCTGCCGGGTCGTTTTTTTATAGGCAATCGTGACAGAGGACTTCGTTAACTTTTGCTACGCAGTCGGGACAGACCAGCGTTCGTCGGCGGCACAACAGATCCGAACAATTGTGGTAATCGCTGGTGGGAGCGGAACACATGTGACACGAGCTCAAAACCTTGGTCTCGGCGCTGTAGTCCAACTTGAAGCGGCGATCGAAGACGTACAGCGAACCTTCCCAGTGGCCAGCATCCTTGAATTTCTCGGCGTAACGAACGATGCCGCCATTAATTTGGTACACCTCTTTGAATCCGCGGTTCTTCATGAGGAGCGACAGAACTTCACAGCGAATTCCACCGGTGCAGTACGTGACTATGGGTTTGTCTTTGAGATGGTCGTAGGCGCCGCTTTCGAGCACTTTGACAAACTCGGGAGTTGTTTCAATCGGAGGAACAACAGCGTTTCTAAATTTGCCGATAGCCGCCTCGTACTCGTTGCGACCATCAAAGAAAACAACATCGTCACCACGAGTCTCAACAAGTTCATTGACTTCGCTTGGGGACAGATGAATACCTCCTCCGACAATGCCGTTTTCATCAACCACGATTTCTTTGGGAACTCCAAAGGTGACAATTTCATCTCGCACACGAACCTGAAGACGAGGAAATTCATCGCCGTGGCCTTCTGACCATTTGTATTGCATATTCCTAAAAGGCGCAAAATCTTTCATGACTCTGATGTATCTCTTCACCTGGTTGAGCGACCCGCCAAGGGTTCCATTGATGCCGTCTTTGGATATCAGAATCCGACCGCGAAGGTCATTGGCCTCACACAAAGTACGTTGCCACAGGCGAATCGCTTCTGGGTCGGCTAGAGGAGTGAATTTGTAAAAAAGGATGATCTTTTGTGGTCCGATTTCTTCAAATTTAGCGCCTCAAATGACAGGTCTTCCCGTGAACTCGCCGATCTCCAACTCCGATGGCTTGAGGCCGGCTTTATAGAGTGAAGAAAGAGGTTGTGTAATGCGTCGTTCAGAGGGGGACTGATGTTGTCAGACAAGTGGATTATTGATCGCACTCCGACCAAAAGATTTCCTTTTTACACCCGTGGAAATGCGGCAGATGTTCTATCTGACCCCGTGAGCCCACTGGGATGGACTTTTTGCTGGGAGTCAGGAATCGTTCTCGGATGTCGTGATGGCTTCGTGACTTTCGGCGTTTTTGATGAAGACGACTACGGAACTCCACCTGAGACCTTTGGTTGCTTTGGCGGATATTTCTACAACTCTTTGATGCAAGCCCGTTTGATGGGGGTTCGTATGCCTGGTGCGAGCCCAGAAGCAATTGATGCGGCTTATTTCGACGATCGACCAGACGTGCCTCCATACGTTGCAGAGCCTTGGCACGAATCACTGCGACACGCAGAGAAGCTGGCTGAAACTCAGGCGTACATCATGAGTGCAGTCACTCACCAACCGGTTGAAGATCAACATGCCATTGCCCTTGAGATTCGTCGCAATCGTCCCAATCTTTCACAGCTCTCCAATGAAGAACTTGTTGCACGTGCTCGAACAATGCAACCGCTCCTCGTTGCGATGTTCGAACAACATGCATGGGCGAGCCTTGGTGCATCTTTTGGACCGGGCGGGATTCTGGCGATCGCTGAAGGGCTCGGACGTGCCGAGGACGGCGTACGGATGATTGGTGCGGTGGGAAATGTTGACTCGGCAAACATCGCTACTCAATTGTGGGACCTATCGCGAATCGTTCGCTCTGACGCGTCGTTGAGCAAATTATTTGATGAGAGTTTTGGAAAAGGGACTATCAACTCAGACACAGCCAACGTGATGTTGAGCAAGGTCGCTGGAACCAAGTTCGCAGCAGCTTTGCAGACTTTCATGATTGACCATGGTGGTCGAGCACCAAATGAATGGGATCCAGCAGCATTAAGTTACGAATCAAAACCTGCTCTGGCTTTCATTCAGATTGATCGACTTCGTCATCAAGATGATTCCGCAGATCCACATCAAGCACATGAGCGCAATTCAGCAGAGCGTGAACGTCTGTACAACGAATTCATGGAGTTGCTCAGCGGCGACCCCGAAACAAGCGGAGCATTCGCAGCGTCATATGCGTCGTCGGGAGTGTGGCAGGCGACGCGCGAACGTTGTAAGAGCAACAACATCGCTGCTATTCACGAAGTGCGAGTTTGCTTTGATGAAATTGGACGTCGCATGGTGGCCGCGGGCCATCTGGCCGCAACAGAACAGATCTATATGTTGGTTGAAGCAGAGATTGAGCAATACCTGAGTGATCCCGCTTCTTTCAAGGGCGTTTTGGCCGAGCGATTCGTCGATCACCAAGCCCTTGCACAGTTGGATCCGCCTTACATCATCGGCATGGATGTTCCGCCTTTGTCGCAATGGAAACGTCGCGATAATTCTGCTACTGAAATGGTCAAGGTCGGAGATGTTTTGAAAGGTGTGGCGTGTTCGGCTGGCGAGTACACCGGAACTGCTCGAATCATTCTCGATCCCTTTGATCCGAGTGGTCTTGATGCAGGTGAAATTTTGGTGACACTCAATACCGATCCGTCGTGGACGCCTTTGTTCCTTGCCTCCGGAGCCGTTGTCGTGAACCTCGGAGCTGTTGGTTCACATGCCAGCATTGTGAGCCGCGAATTGGGAATTCCTTGCGTTGCTTCTGTAGCTGACGCTACTAAAAAGATTCCTGATGGAGCCAATATCACTGTCAATGGTTCGACCGGAATGATCACAATCAACTCGTTGTAACTAATCAATACCCATATTCAAAGGAATAATCATGGTGCAAGTACAAGGTTTTGTTCGGCCAGGCTTTGAGTCGGTGAAAGACGCTTTTGCCGCCAATTTTGCTACAGATTTTGAAGTAGGTGCAAGCGTTGCGGTCATGCATCGTGGTGAGATGGTCGTTGACATCTGGGCCGGGCATACTGACATTGAGCGCACTACTTCGTGGGAAGAAAACACATTGATCAATGTCTGGTCAACCACCAAAACGCAAATGTTTTTGTGCGTGTTGATGTTGGTTGATGAAGGCAAAGTCAGTCTTGATGATCCCGTTTGTAAACACTGGCCTGAATTTGCTGCTAACGGAAAAGAAGGCGTTCTCGTCCGCCACTTGATGTCACATACGTCGGGATTGTCTGGTTGGGAAGAGACGATCGTTAAAGCCGATTTGTACGATCACGAAAAATGTTCTTCGTTGCTAGCGGCGCAAGCGCCATGGTGGGAGCCCGGTACGAAGTCTGGATATCACGCCATGACGCAGGGGTATTTGTTGGGCGAATTAGTGAAGCGAGTCACCGGAATGTCGCTTGGCAATTTCTTCCGCTCTCGGGTAGCCGAACCATTGGGTGCAGATTTCCATATCGGAGTTCCTGCGCATGTCGAAGAACGAATCGCCTCGGTGATTCCAGCAGCCCAGGGTCTTCCGCCCAATGTTGATGCTGACAGCCTTTTTGCCCGTACCATGTTGAACCCAAAGATGGATGCTCGTTTCTCGTGGACTCCCGAATGGCGTCGCTGTGAAAGTCCGGCGGCTAACGGTCAAGGAAATGCTCGATCTGTGGCACTTACTCAATCGATTATTTCTCATGGTGGTTCGGTCAAGGGCCAAACGTTTCTTTCCAAAGACACCGTCGAGAAGATTTTTGATGTCCAGGCTGAAGGAAGCGACCAAGTATTGATGTCGCCAATCAAACTTGGAATTGGCTATGGCTTGAAGTCAAAGCACTCTCCGATCAGCCCAAATGAACGTGCTTGCTTTTGGGGTGGTTGGGGCGGATCGCTGTGTGTCAATGATCTTGAGGCAGAGATGACATTTGCCTATGTGATGAATCGCATGGGAGATGGCACAGTGGGGGATAACCGAGCTGGTCGACCATTGATGGCTACTTTTATGTCGCTCGCGAAGTTGTGAAGAATTCCCAGAAATAGGAGAAATGATGATTGCTGTCAGTATTGCGGGATTGGCTGTTGGCTGGGGCGCTGGCCTGATTCTTCTCGGGCTGATGTGGGTGATGAACAGCGCTAACAAGCGACGTTGGGATGCGTTGGCCACGCTTGGCGTCGAGACCACTGGAACAATCGTCGATCGCAAGATGGTTCGGTCGGGTAAAGGTTTTTCGCCCGTTTATCGAATCTCATATCGCGACACAGTTGGAAAAGAGTTCTTCGTTCCGAGCGCCATGCTTCAGGGAAATTTTAATGTCAACGACTCTGTCACTATCCGGTACTCACAGACAGATGCTCGTATTTCGGCTGTTGATATTTCTGCGATGAAAGTTGGAAAACGCGACACCATTGGCATAGCGGTATTGTTCGGAGTTTTAGGAATCGCACTCTTCTTTGCTTTATAAGCAAAGATAATTATTTTCCGAACACCTGCTCGGTGTAAGCGTTGGCAAAGGTGCGACTTGGATCAAGTTGATCTCTAGCCGAGAGGAACTCATTCCACTTCGGATACAACTTCGATAATTCGTTCCGATTCAAGAAATGCATCTTTCCCCAATGAGGTCGGCCTTCATAATCTGACATGATGTTGGCGACGTCGTGGAAGTACGGCTCGTATGCCATTCCTTTGTACATATGAACTGCGATGTAAGCCGAATCGCGTCCCGATGCGGTTGACAGAGCAATGTCGTCTTTGGCTGTAAAACGCACTTCTACTGGGAACGAGACTTTGTGGCCTTTTTCATCAATCATGGAACGAATACGTTGCAATGCTTCTCCGCAATATAGACGAGGAATTGCGTATTCCATTTCAACAAACTTGACCAATCGTTCGCTCGCGAAAATACGATAACTCTCATCAACGATTTCAGATTGACCAGTTGAAGGCAGCGCTGTCGCTAGTCGTGGGATCAGATTTGGTTTCATACGACCCAGCGCACACACGGCGCCGAATGCGTAATTCTCTAAGAATGTTTTGCTGTACCACTGCCTGGCACGACTTGGAATATGAACCGGATCGGTCGTGCGGTTATTGCGTTTGGTGAGCGCCCATTTGGTGTGAGGGATCCAAAAGAATTCAAAGTGTTCATTTGTGTCAACAAGTTCGTCGAGATTCTCAATCAATGCATCAAGTTTCTGTGCGCCTTCAACGGCCCGCAAACGAAAGGTTGGTACAACGTTGAGAGTTACCTGAGTAACAATTCCGAGTGCGCCCACACCGACCCGGGCGACGTTAAGTAGCTCAGGGTTGTGTTGAGAATTGATATCAAGGATCTCTCCTTGACCGTTCACTAGACGCATTGCAGCAACTTGTCCGGCGATTCCGGAGATCTTGGCGCCAGTGCCGTGAGTCGAAGTTGCGATGGCACCACTGATTGTTTGATAGGCGATATCTCCCAAATTGGGCATCGCCAGGCCAAGTTCAAATAACTGTTCGTTCAGTTCTGAAATGTGTATTCCGGCCTCTACGGTCACTTGGTTGTTCGCTCGATCAATTTCGACGATCTTGTTGAGGTGCTTCATATTAAGCAAGTGGCCGTTTGTGAGTGCAGTTGACGTGAAGCTGTGACCAGCACCGACTGCTTTGACAGTGCGGTTTGTTTTGGCGGCACGGGCAACGATGTCGGCAACATCAGATTCACTCGCAGGTTCGTTGATCCACTTCGGACGTGCCGATTGATTGCCAGCCCAGTTGGTCCAAGTGCCGCGCCGAATTGAACTCACGAAAGTTGTCTTCCGTTGAGATTGCGGGCAACAACGCTCATCTCGGCAAGTAGAGGTTGGCTGTATGCAACGCGACCAGTTAAGCGTTTCGGGTCACCAGCACATAATTCAAGTGCGGCTTGGGCAATGACTTCTTCGGGTTCGATTCTGAAATCTTCAAGCAAATCGTGATTGCCAGCACCAGGCGTCCGCACATTGTCCCAGGGTGCCAATGTGTTGACTGCAATGTTGTGACGATGCAACTCAGCGGCCATACCTAAAGAAACTCGTTCGAGAGCGGCTTTGCACATTCCGTAGACCGATGAATTGCCAGTAGCGAACCAAGCCTCGAATGGAGGGCCGACCGGCTTGACTGCGGCGCGTGACGAGATGTTCAAAATCCAACCGGCGCCTCGAGAGCGCATGTCGGGAATGACTTGTTGTGCAAGATCAATTGCGCCCCATACCTGGGTTTCCATCATCAACTTGAAACGCTTTTCGGGAAACGAGTCAATGGGCAAAAAGAAGGTGACGGCGGCATTGTTTACCAAAATGTCAATTGGTCCGAGTTCTTGGTGAACTTGATCAATGAGATTTTTGCGGTCGTCTGAACTGGAGAGATCGGCCTTAAAGGCCGCTGCCTTTCCCCCTGATGATGTGATCATGTTGACCGTGTCGCGCAAGGTTCCTTCGTAACGCGGGTCGGGATCGAGAGTGCGCGCCATACACGCGAGAGTTGCACCTTCGGCCGCTAGGCGACGGGCGATGGCAGCTCCGATACCTCGGCTTGCTCCAGTGACTAAGGCGGTTTTGCCTTCAAGGCGACGACCATCGATTTTCTCTTGCATAAAACCTCCCGAACTGTCTCAATACTGTCAGGTCAATGGGGGTCATGAGGTACTGTCCACATTCGTGACTGTTGTTTTTGAAGCCCCTTCTCGTCGGTTTTTGCATATTTGTTACTGCTGCGAAGACACTGATGCAGTCGTTAATTTCTATGTGAATGTCCTTGATATGAAAGAAGTGATGCGAAATCCGATCCATCCTTCTGATGGCTCGTTGTTGGGTATTGAAGGCGAGATTGTCAGTGGTGCTGCCTTTGTTTACGACAAGCGCGGCCCTCGAACCAGCGCGTCTCTGGAGGTACAAGAGTGGGTGAGCCCGAAAATGATCGGTGCTCCTATTTCGGATGCTTCGCGCGTCGGCATGCAAGCGGTGGGATTTGGGGTTCCCGACGTTGATGCGATGATTGGGAGAATGGTCGCGGCTGGTTCGCACTTAGTGTCTCAATCGACATCACCTTGGGTGAAAAATTGGGCGACCTTGACCGATCCATTTGGTACGCAGGTTGACCTGATGCAAGATGAAAACATTCCGCTTGGTGAATCGCGTTTGCGTCATCTGCGCATCACTGTGACCGACATCGACGCCTCGTTGTCGTGGTATCACGGAATGGGATTTTTGGATGTTGCAGAACATGTACTTAACAATGGTGACTTTGTTGGGTTACGAGCTGATGATGGTTCGGCGGCAGTCGGTCGAATGCTTAGGATGACTTTGCCTGATGAAGCAGCAGAATTGGTGTTGACTCAGTGGACTAATCCGGCTTCGCACGGTCACCATCCAGCTGACGCAAACCATGCCGGTTTGTTTAGAACTGCTGTGGGAGTTGACGACACGGTTGCGTCATATGAACGTTTCTTAGCAGACGGTTGGAAGTTTGAACGCGAGCCAAGGCAAGTTGAACTCGAAGGTACTGCAGTGCCCGATATGTGGATTTGCTTCTTGAATGACCCAGATGGAGTGCCGTTTGAATTCGTGCAACGACCCCGCTCGGCATTTCGCCCTGAAAGGGTCTAGGGACAAGCACTAGTCAGTGGGGGAAGAGGGAGTTTGTTGCCCAACCGTCAACGGTGACTTTTCGTGATGCAAACTTCCATTCTCCATTGAGCGAGACGTACGAGTCGACATAACGACCCCAATGATCAAGTCCAATATCAGTGACGACGAAGAAGTACAGGCGGCCATTGGCATGCGTTTCATCGATGAGATCGATTTGATGAGTCGTTGTTGAGTGCCGGACATGGGAGAATCCGGGGGCAGCCCCAGTGGTCTCTTTGGTTCCAGTGAAGATCGTCATGACTTGTTCGATCCCCGAGTACACCTGGCTGTCCCCGATGTCCATAGTGGCGTCGGGACTGAAAAGTTCACGAACCTGAGCGAACCGGCCGGTGTCGCCATTGGCGTTGTAGCGGGCGACGAGATCGCGAATCGACTCCCGGGCGATGACCTGCCAAATCTCCATAATGCTCCTTTGAACGTGTGTGCTCAGCCCTGAACCAAGGTCCCATTATCTAGGACCTTCGTCACCGTACACGGGCAAGATCTATCTATGGGCTGTTCTATACCGTACAATCTGACGGAGCGTCAGATTTGCTGCTGACGCCAGACCTAAGGGGACATGATGACGCTTCTTGAATCTCGGCCAGTACTTGACGATGTGACTTATGGGCTATCTGATGCCGATCAGCATTACTACGAGGCCGAAGATGCCGTCACTCGCCATTTGCCTAAAGCGCATAAATCTGCGGTCCGTTGGGTTGAAGTGGATGGACGTAAGACATTGCTCGTCAACGACCGCTTGCTGACTTTGATTCCGAACCCAACGTACGACCCAGTCGGCGTTCCTGGTTCACTCGAGATGTACTTCCGTGCGCAGAACCACGGCGGCAAAGAAATTCGCGACATTATTGAGATGGGCCCAATTCCTCCGGCAGCCCGCTCACGTGAGGCGCGTATTGCCAAACTTGATGAACAGGGCGTTGACCTCGCATGGGTGCTACCCAGCCTCGGACTTGGTCTTGAAGAAATGCTCGCTAAAGATGTTGAAGCTTTGTATGCGGTTTTCCATAGTTACAACCAGTGGCTTGACGAAGATTGGGGCTACAACCGCGATAGCCGAATTTTGACTGGTCCATTGATGTCTTTGATCGACCCCGTGCGCGCTGAAGCAGAACTTGAATTAGCGATTTCGAAAGGCGCTCGTTTCGTTACTTTCCGTCCGGCCCCTGTGCAAGCTCCTGATCGCTTCCGTTCGCTCGCTGATCCGATGTATGACCGCTTCTGGAATATGGCAGCCGATGCTGGGGTCGCGATCGCTTTCCATGGGGCTGACTCTGGTTACGGCATTTACCTCGAACGTTGGGGTGAAAGCCTCAAATACACCGGCATGAAAATGTCGACGTTGACAGAAGTCATGGGAGTTCATATTGAGCGCCCTGTATTCGACTTGGTTGCTTCGTTGATTTGTCACGGATTGTTTGACCGTGTTCCTAAATTGCAGATCGCGACTGTTGAACTTGGTGCTGGTTGGGTTCCTGATTTGTTGAAGCGCCTGAAGCGCTCGTATGGCAAGACACCGCAGTTGTACAAGCGTGATCCGGTTGAAACATTCTGCTCAAATGTGTCGGTTGCACCGTTCTACGAAGATGACATCGCAATCTTGCGCGACCTGATCGGCGCCGATCGAATTCTTTTGGGTAGCGACTGGCCTCACCCTGAAGGACTTGCTGCGCCACGTGATTGGGTCGGCGACTTCGCAGGTTTGACCGCCGACGAACGCCGATTGTCATTGCGTGACAACTTACGCAAGATCTCAGGTATGCCGCTCTGATTTAGCTGTTTGGGTTGAAGGTTGCGGCGCAGGTGCTGACAACTCTTTGGTTATCGCCCATATCAATCAAGTTCATACGTGTGCCGATTTTTCCGTTGGATCCAGAGAACGCTTCTCCTTGAGTGACGAAGGGTCCGACTTTCCCGCGGTTAACGAACATCACATACCAGTCAGTGATTTGCAGTTGCGCTGAAGTCATGCCTTGAGCAAGTTCAGTTGAAGCGGTTTCGAGGGCAATGTGTTGGGGACCAATGTGCAAAGCGGCATCGGGGGACGCCATTTCATCGGTGAGTAGCGGTAGTTGCCAGACGCCGTGTGAGACGCGTTGAACTCCAAAGACTTGATGGAGGGGCGGCAAGTCAGGAGAATCGACAACGTCGAGTGGGGGATTATCAATCTTTTGATATCCCTCAGGAACATCTCCGAGCGATAGCCCGACACCGGTTGAAATTGCGATGACTCTCTCGGGGTGGTCGGCATCAACAATGAGGGCGCGACTGAATCCGAGACGTCGACCGGTGTGCACATTGTCGGGAAGAATCATCAACTTCTTGACACCGTGGGCCGGATCAAGAATCTGCATTGACGCAATCAACGGATTTGGAACCACGACGTTGTCATTGAAGCCACCGCATTCTGGGGAGGCGACGCACAAAGGTGCCGCCATGATTCCACCCGAGGCATTGCGCATGTCGTGGCGCAACTTCATGAAGTGACCTTCAGCGACATTATTGTCAAGCGAGCCCCATTCGCGGCCAAGGTAGCGATACGTCAGCAGTGACGTCCACTTGTCTTCGAATGCTTTCCAATAGTCAACGGGTGCAGTAGCGCGGATATCGCTTGGTTTGTTCGCAGCTGGCTCACTCGTCATACCTAAGAGTTAGCAGATATGAGTGCTTAATGTGGCAATCTTGGACATGGACGAGAAGCAAATGAATCGACTTGCTGGGTTATTAATTCCTGAGGCGACTGCTGTGCTGACGATGGAACTGCAAAATGGCGTTGTAGGTACCGGTGCTCTCATGAAGGCTTTGGTTGACGAGGTGGAGCGGGTTGGTGTTCGTACGACTGCTGGGCGGCTGTGCACCGCTGCACGCGAACGCGGAATTCAGGTTGTTCATTGCGTCGCCGAAAATCGTCCCGACGGTCGCGGAGCCATTAATAATTGCAAAGTCTTCGCGATGAACAATCGACTTCGTCGTGAAACAGGGTCAACTCCAATAGACCAGGGGACTGACGGGGCCAAACTCGTTTCAGAATTAGGTCCAGATGATCGTGACATTGTTCTACCGCGTATTCATGGGCTGACTCCGTTTACGCAAACATCGCTCGATCAGATCTTGCGAAATCTGTCGATACGAAATCTCGTGGTTGCTGGTGTTTCGGTGAACATGGGAATTTTCGGAACAGTGATGAGCGCTGTTGATCTTGGCTACAACGTCATCATCGTTCGTGATGGAGTCTGTGGCGTGCCGCGTGAATATGCTGACGCAGTTTTAGAAAATTCGTTGTCACTCTTGGCGACTATCGCAACGGCTGAAGAAATCATTGGTGCGTGGGTCTGAATTCTCAGGTTTTACTGAACTCGCTCACGCATCTTGGCGTAACGATCAATAAATGCAGAAACACCTGTGGGGTCTTCCCAACCTTCTCGGCCAGAACCCACAATGACGCGTTCGATTCCGAGATCGCGATACATCAGTAAAGTGTCGAGGGTTGGATCACCAAAGGCCACCATCGAAATAGGAATGTCGTGACGACCTGCGTCGGCTGACAGTTGGCGGAATTTGTTGACTCGTTTTGTCACATCGCCCAATGTGACATCGAGAGGCATCCAGCCATCGGCCCATTCAATGGTGTGATGCGAACCTAGTTTGCCTCCTGCACCGAACCAGATGGGCGGGTGGGGTTGCTGAAGCGGCTTGGGCCGCGACCACACTCTGTCAAAGTTGAAATACTCGCCGTGAAACTCAGATTCGTCGTCAACCCAAAGTGATCGCAGCGCACCGACGCACTCGGCGAGTGCTCGGTAACGCATTGACCATTTCACCGAACTGTGATTCGCCAATTCTTCTTGGTTCCAGCCCACGCCGACTCCGAACTGCAAACGTCCATTGCTGAGGACGTCAAGAGTCGAAGCGGTCTTAGCAAGTGCTAAGACATCGTGTTCAAGGGGTAGTGCAACGCCTAAGCCCAAAAGAAGATGGGTGGTGTATTCGCCAATTTGGGTGAGGCTGATGAAGGGGTCCATCATCGTGGTGTATTGCCACGGCATGTCCCCGCCGGTTGGGTACGGCGTCGACCGTGATACTGGGATGTGGCTGTGTTCGCCAATCCAAATGGAATCAAATCCAGCGTCCTCCAGCAGCGGACCCAAGATTCGTGGAGCAATATCGGCCGGGGTATTCATTGTTGTGTAGCCGATCTTCATCTCGCAACACCTTCTCTGAGGAACCTCATGACCATCCCTGAAACGGTACTCTCAAGTCGTGCGTTTTCTTTACCAATACCCCGATGCCACTGGTCGAGACGCCTACATGATGGCGGCTGGGCGGGTCACCGAAGTCGCTAAAGCCGTCGAGTCCCATGGCTTGCACGGATTGGCCTTTACCGAGCATCCTGCCCCTGGATCGCGCTGGCTCGATTCTGGCGGTCACCAAACGCTTGATCCATTCGTGGCTCTTGGGCACGCAGCTGCAGTCACTGACCGCATTCGGCTGGTGACGTACCTGACGGTGATTGCGTACCGCAATCCGTTTTTGCTGGGAAAGTCTGCAGCGACTGTTGATTTGCTGTCGAACGGTCGTTTCACGCTAGGAGTCGGCGCTGGCTATCAAAAGGGAGAGTTCAAAGCTCTTGGTGTCGATTTCGATCGCCGCAATGACATCTTTGATGAGTCTCTTGAAGTGCTCCCAAAGTATTGGTCTGGCGAGCCGGTGTCATTTGTGGCAGAGGGTTTCGAAGCGCGTGAAATCATCTGTCGACCCGCACCAATCCAGCAACCCATTCCGATTTGGATTGGTGGAAACTCGCAGTTGACAAAACGCCGGGTCGCCGCGTCGGCCCAAGGATGGATGCCGATGCTGAGTGGTGAAGTTGTATCAAACACAACTCGCACACCGAACATCGGCGATTTTAAAAAGCTTGGTGAACAAATTTCTGAAGTGAGGGAAATGGCTGGCGTACGCGCTTCGTCCCTTGAATTTTTGACAACGTATCCCGATCATACGATTGGATCAACGACCGAAAATACTGAGTATCACCGCGAGCAAATTGAAATGCTTCGACTCGCGGGAATCACCTGGCTTGGTATTCCAGGTTCTTCAACAACAGAAACCCAAACTCTTGAAGTGATTGAATGTCTCGGCAAAAACTACGTTTGATCACGCGGGTACAACTTGTCGTAAGGTGACGTTATGAGTTCATCCACTTTTCCCGCTTTTGTTTTCACTAACGATTCTGAAAACAGTCACCGATCGGTCGAACAGGTTTCGCTCGATCAGATTGCGCCCGACGGTGTATTGATTGAAGTTGAATGGTCGAGCGTCAACTTCAAAGATGGTTTGGCTTCGACGACAAGCGGAAAGATCTCGCGCCTCAAACCAATGATTCCTGGCATTGATATTGCCGGAACAGTTGTTGATGCTGCAGGAAGTGATTTTGCTGTCGGCCAAAAAGTTATTGCCCACGGCTACGACATCGGTGTGGCGCGCCACGGTGGTTATGCCCAATTTGCTCGTGTACCTGCCGAGTGGATCATGGAATTGCCTGATGGTCTCTCAACTCGAGATGCGATGGTTGTCGGAACAGGTGGTTTTACTTCTGCACTGTCGGTAGTGGCCCTAGAAGATTGGGGACTCACACCATCGGCCGGTCCTGTATTGGTCACTGGTGCTACTGGCGGAGTTGGCAGTATGGCGGTCTCGATGCTGGCTGGTCGGGGATACGAAGTTGTCGCAAGTAGTGGCAAGGCGTCAGCGGCTGAATTTTTACTTGGACTCGGGGCGTCGCGAGTCATTGACCGTGCTGAACTTTCGGCTGATGACCCTCGTCCGTTACAAACCACGACATACGCTGCTGCGGTTGATTGCGTAGGAGGTAATACCCTCGCCAATGTCATCAAGCGTTTGAATTACGGCTCCGCTGTTGCGGCCAGTGGTCTGACCGGTGGAACGTCAATTCCGACGAGCGTGATGCCGTTTATTCTTCGCGGAGTCGCGTTGTTGGGAATTGACTCGGTTCAGACCCCGATGGACATTCGTCGAAGCGTATGGGGACGAATTGCCTCAGATCTGAAGCCAGCGGGTCTTGAAAGCATTGGACATTCCATTGGCCTTGGTGATCTCGACCGAGTCTTGACCGCAATTTTGGCGGGAGAAGTTTCGGGCCGCTATGTCGTTTCGCCAACTATGTGACATGGCTTACCCATTTAGACTTTTTTGAGACTAATCTCCAAGTAACGCATGTCTACAGTCTCGCAATCTCCTTCGTCGTCAATTGTCGTCCAGGGTTCTCACCTCATGGCTGGACTGCTCGGGCATCGTGACAGCCATTTGCGTCTCATTGAAACCGCTTTTCCGGATAGTGAAATTATTGTTCGCGGAAACGAAATCTCGATTCTTGGTGAATCAGCCGGGTTGTTGTCTCGTTTATTTGAAGAACTTGTCTTGTTGTTGCGACGGGGAGAGATCGTTGATGACTCGGTTGTCAAACGTTGTATATCCATGGTTCGCGCCGACGAGAAACCAAGTTCGGTTCTAACTGACGAAATTCTTCGGGGAGCCAAAGGTCGAACGATCCGACCAAAGACTGCTGGACAGAAGCGTTATATCGATGCGATTCGTAATAACGTCATCACCTTCGGTGTTGGACCAGCCGGTACCGGAAAAAGTTGGCTTGCCGTTGCTATGGCAGTTCATGCTTTGCAGACCAAATCGGTTCAACGCATTATCTTGACTCGCCCAGCGGTTGAAGCGGGTGAGCGTTTAGGTTTTCTTCCAGGTGACTTAATGGCAAAGATTGATCCATATCTACGCCCGTTGTACGACGCGATGTTCGACATGGTTGATGCTGAGGGAGTGCAGAAGATGCATGAGCGGCAGGCCTTAGAAGTTGCACCTCTCGCCTTTATGAGGGGTCGAACTCTGAATAACAGTTTCATCATTTTAGATGAAGCCCAAAACACGACCCCTGAGCAGATGAAGATGTTCTTGACCCGTATCGGTTTTGGATCAAAAGTTGTGGTGACTGGTGATGCCACACAGGTGGATGTTCCAGATGGTCGAAGCGGCTTAAAAGGTCTACAACGTCTGCTTGGCGACATCGAAGGTCTGGAATTCGTTCATTTGGACACATCTGATGTCGTACGGCACCGTATTGTGGGAGACATCGTCGCTGCATATGAAAAAGACTCGTTACAAAAAGAGCAAATTCGAAAGAACTCCCAGGTGAAGAAGTCCCATGATTGAGGGCCCTCCAAGGTTTCGCAAGAAGGTCAAAGTTGGTGGCGACACTGAGGCTGAGGTTTTTTGTGCCGATGAACAAACAGCGGTCACCGTTGACTTAGAACGTTGGCAGAAATTGGCCGCAGCAGTTCTCGCTGCGCAAGGAGTACGAGGCGGAACTGAGTTGAGTCTCTTTTTTGTTTCAAAACATGACATGACTGAGTTGAACACCGAACACATGGGGCAAACAGGACCGACGGACGTATTGGCTTTTCCCATTGACGGTGGCGAAGTACTCGAAATGATTAATGGTCCCACTGGTGCAACTCGGGGCCCTGATCGTCCTCCTCCCGATCGAGGAGATTTGCCTTTGTTATTAGGCGACATTGTGATTTGCCCAGAAGTAGCGGTTGGCCAGGCTGCGACTCATGCCGGAAATACTGATGACGAGTTTGCTTTGTTGGTCGTGCACGGAATTCTGCATATTTTGGGGTGGGATCATGACACCCCAGAAAAGACACTAGAAATGCAGTCGCGTGAACGCCAATTGTTACAAGAGCATCACTGGCATGGAGATGTGCCAATGAACTTTAAACAGAGCCAGGATGAGGACGAATGATGTTGTCAATAGTGGCCGCTTTTGGTGGACTCGACTGGGCACTGCTCGGTGTCATCATTCTTCTGCTTTTTTTCTTGATCTTTCTGTCGTTGGCAGAAATGGGTCTGTCCCGTATGACGAAACCCAAAGCCGCTGCGATGGCCGAAGGTGGGGTGAAACAAGGTCGAGCGTTACAGCAGCTGGTTGGAGAGCCTGAAAAGTGGGTGAATCCCTTGCTCTTGTCGGTGAATGTTTGCCAGACAGTTCAAGCCACCTTGACCGGAGTTGTGGCATCTCGGGCATTCGGTCCACTTGGTGTTGCAATTGGTGTTTTGTTGAACGTCATCGTGTTTTTCGTACTCGCCGAAGCAGTGCCGAAAACCTATGCTTTGCTATATCCAGAGCGGGCCGCTTTAACGACTGCCCGTGGTACGAAGCTTTTGGTTTCGTTTCCTCCGTTGAAAATGGTCTCCGGCTGGCTGATTTCTTTGACCAATGTGATTGTGAAAGGAAAGGGTCTTGAACAAGGCCCATTCGTGAGTGAACAAGAACTTCTCGGAATCGTTGAAGCCGCAATGAATGACGACGTCATCGAAGAAGAAGAACGCGATCTCATCGAATCAATCATTGAATTTGGAGACACCGTTGCCCGTGAAGTGATGGTTCCTTTGCCTGACATGGTGACTATCCCGCAGACATTCACATTGTCCCAAGCCATAGACGTGGCAATCGAACATGGTTATTCGCGTCTGCCAATTCTCAATGATGATGATGATGTAGTTGGCATCACGTTTATCAAAGACCTCATTCGACAAGAGCGAAATGGACATGGAGCAGAAATTGTGACTTCGCATATGCGCGGGGTGATTGTTATTCCGGAAAACAAGCCAGTAAACCGTTTGATGCGAGAAATGCAAGAACAGAAGTTTCACCTGGCAGTTGTTGCGGATGAATACGGAAGTATTGCTGGCCTCATCACACTCGAAGATTGTTTAGAAGAACTAGTTGGCGAGATCGTCGACGAGTATGACAAGCACGAAGAAGATATTGAGCACCTTGCTGATGGTCAGTATTTAGTTGATGGGTCAACGAGTGTCTCCGATGTCAACGACAAACTTGATATTAAGATTCCAGATGAAGAGTGGGACAGTGTCGGAGGATTCGTTTTCGGAACTCTTGAACATGTTCCCGTTGTCGGGGAGTCAATCGATTTTGACGGATGGCGATTTACGGTAGTTGCAGTTCATGGACGGCGTATACGAACGGTTCGTATTGCGTTGATTAGTGGAACTGATACTGAAGCCGTGTAGTTAGGTCAGGAGCTTTGACCGAAAGCTTTGGGTAGGTTTGGATACCTTCCGGTATTGCCTCCGCCGTCAACCGAAACAAATGAGGCGCTCATGTAGGCCGAGTCATCCGATGCTAGGAATGACGCCACTGAAGCAATCTCGCTTGGTTGCGCAAATCTGCTCAGGGTTGCATTGTCTTTGAACTCTTCAATGATCGCCGGCACCGAAAACATGCCGCTGGTCGCGTTGGTCTCGACTAGTCCTGGTGCAATGGTATTGACGCGTACGCTTCGTGACCCAAGTTCCATAGCGGCTACTTGAGTGAGCATCGCTACTCCTGCTTTAGCGGCACAATATGCCGACATGCCCAGTGACGGTTGAATCGCGTTGAGGGAGGCGATGTTGATGATTGATCCTCCATCGCTGATCGCTAAACCACCATGTTTGAGAGTTAAAAAGACACCGGTCAAACATAAATCGATAATGCGCTTCCATTCAGTGAGCGGTAGTTCGGTGATGAGGCCATATGTTCCGGCGCCAGCATTTGCGACAACGATGTCGATGTGCTGAAAAGTCTTTAACCCAAAAGCAGCAAGGCCTGCGACGTCTTCTTCTTGCGTGACGTCGCAGAGAAAAGTTGAGACGGCTTTGCCAAAATCGGAACTTAAGTTATCTAATCCTTCTTGGCTGATATCTCCCGCAACAACTCGTGCACCATCGGCAACAAATCTCTCTGTAATCGCTCGACCGATCCCCGATGCCGCACCTGTGACTAAAGCAATTTTTCCGTTCAGATTTCCCATAGACGAAATGTACTGCGCAATTTGTCTTTAGTTGCTAGTGGATAACTGCTGTCTGAGCTCGCTGCGTCGAATCTTTCCGATAGCTGTGAGTGGAATCGATTCGACGACATGGACGCTTTTCGGGACGCAATAGTTGGGGAGGGTCTGGAGAACGAGGTCCTTCACTTGACCTAATGAAACATCAGTTTTAGTTGTCACTACAACGACACGTTCACCCCATTCGGCATCGGAGACTCCGATGACGGCGAATTGTTGTGGCTCAAAGAGTGAGGCGATGGCAATCTCAACTGCTTGGGGCCACACTTTTTCAGATCCAGTAACTATGACATCCCCACGACGTCCTTGGACGGTGAGTAGTCCGCCATTTGAATACGATCCGATATCTCCGGTATGCAGCCAACCATCGGAGTCAATTGAAGTTGTGCCGTCTCGGTAACAACGCATATTCATGGGAGACCTCACCAGAATCTCTTCATTCTCATCGATCTTGATCTCAACGCCGTGAAGGGGATGACCGTCATAAACAATCCCAGATCCGGTTTCAGTTAATCCATACGTGGCGATCACATTTTTCGGACGGACCATCGGAGGCTGAGAGCCTCCGAGAAGGATTGCGCGAAACTTTCGAGGATCAATTCTTTGTAACGCTGTCGGAACGAGAGAAATCAATGTGCACAGATGTGAATGGCGGTCTACTTCGTCTGCATCAAACTTTGAGGCGACGGTTAGTTGAGTTCCCATTAATAATGAGCGTGTCACAACGCTGAGTCCTCCGACATGGGCGAGAGGGAGACATGAATACCAATGATCATCGAAGGTAACATCAAGGGCTAATGAACTTGCTTGAGCCGATGCGAAAACTGAGTCTTGAGTAAGTACTACACCTTTGGGAGCTCCGGTTGATCCGCTTGTAGCGACAACGAGGGCATCTTTTGGCTCGACATTCACTCCACCTTGCAGTTTTTGACGATCATTGGCAGTCACGATATGAGTTGGTTTCAGTTCGTCAATCAGGCGCCTCTTGGCTTCTCCTGGCAGTCTTTGATCAATCGGTAAAACTGCATCGCCTTCGTCCCACGCTTTTGAAAGCTCATCGACAAATTGCTGACTGGGTTCGATATCAAGAGCAACAAGAGATTGCATATCGATGAACCTAGTGCAAGCGAGTAGCGTTCATTGGGTGAAGAAATGGATCCTTGGTGCTCGGCCCCGAACTTTGCCAGCTGCCGTAGTGCCGGTTGTTGTTGGCGCCGTCATTTGTAATGGCCTGGGGGGTGCGCATTGGGAGCGCGCGGTAATGGCTTTGATTGTGAGCCTTCTCTTACAAATCGGTGTGAATTACGCCAACGATTACAGCGATGGCGTCCGTGGAACAGATGAGGTCAGAGTCGGGCCGATGCGTCTCGTCGCATCGGGCATGGCTTCTCCGCAGTCGGTGAAGGCAGCTGCTTTTATATCGTTTGGTGCCGCTGCAGGTGTCGGCCTTGTGTTGGCGATGATGACGTCGTTGTGGGTCCTTCCAGTTGGTGTGGCGGCGCTGTTTGCTGGATGGTTTTATACCGGAGGAAAGAATCCATACGGTTATATCGGTTTAGGTGAGGTATTCGTTTTTGTCTTTTTTGGTCTGGTCGCGACCATCGGAACGACATACGTCGTTCTTGAGCGGATTCCGGCCATGTCGTGGTTGCAAGGCGTTGCGGTCGGAAGTTTGGCGTGTGCGCTGTTGGTGGTGAATAACTTGCGCGATATTCCGACAGATCAAATAGTAGGAAAGCGAACCTTGGCTGTTCGTCTCGGAGATCAGCGGACACGAATTTTGTATGAAGCATTAGTGGTATTCGGAATCATGTGCGGAGTTGCCGCTTCTTTTACAAATTCATGGTCATTGATTTTGGTGCTGTGTTTCATCCCGGCAATGAAGCCCATCAATCTAGTGAGGAGAGGAGTCCAGGGGCGGGGTCTTATTGCCGTTTTGGCAACAACTGGTCAAGTTCAAATCATTTTTGGATTGCTATCACTGGTCGCGTTCGTGTTGGGACGCTAGTTTTTACTCGTGACTTCTTTACCGCCTCCAGAAATGCCGAAATACATAAACACATCAATCAATAATTTGGCTCCGAAACGAGACGGCAAAGCTATCGGCGCATTGGTGTGTGGAATCTTTGGTTTGCTAGTCGCTGGCATCATTTTTGGGTGGAGTAGCGATTGGACTCGGAGTGCAATCACGAAAAAGAATTAGGTCGTCGGAAGGATCGCTGACTGGTGAAGGTTTTGCGAAGGCCGCAGTCATTCTTGGAATTCTTGATGTCGCTACATTTTTTTTATTACTGATTTCCCGTTAGTTATTGTAAAAACTGTTCAACGACTAAGTAGAACTCTTTCGTTTGTTCAAGGTGCACCGAGTGTCCTGCGTTTTCAATCGCCGCTAAATGAGCGTTGGGTCCAATGGCGTTCTTCATCTCTTGGCCGATCTGATGAAACTTTTGGTCCTTCGCTCCGACAACGAGAAGAACTGGCATCGAGAGATCTTTGAGTTGGTCCCATAAAGACTCCTGTGTCCCAGTACCACTCAGACGCAAACTCGAAGCGAGTCCCTCAGGAGTATTGCGCAGGCGATCTTGTATCTCTTCACGAGTAGATGTCAGTCCAGCGAACATCGTTGCAGCTAACCATTTTTCAACGAATTTGGGTACGCCAATCTCACCGACCTCGTTGGCGAGTATTTCATCTGATTGACTCCTAGCCAGTTGCTCTTTAGCTGTTCGTAATCCAGGTGAACCACTCACCAAAACCAAACGTCGAACCTGATGGGGTTGGGATAAAGCGATATGAAGAGCGAGACGCGCACCCATCGAGTAGCCGATGTAATCACCATGTCCACATTGTGTTGCCACCATCGTTGCGGTCGTTGGTAAATCTGCTTCAACAGTCGACGATCCTGCATGTCCAGGAGCATCGACACGAATAATCGACTGCTCTGGTCGCACTAACCCGATGTAGCGGTTCCAAGAACTGCAAGTTTGGGTAAAGCCATGCAGTAACACTCTACTGGTCGTCGAACGATCGCCCGATTGTTCGACGTACAGAGAACCGTCAATACTGGTCCAGCTTCGAGAAGAAGAATTATTCATGAAGCCGATCGTTCGGCAGTCCGTCGCAACACCCGTTCGAATGTTTCTGAATCCTGTGCGCCTGGGATTGACCATTGCCCGTTGATGACATACGTCGGGACGCCAGTGATTCCATGTGAAATAGCAGTCGCCAGTTCTTCAGCGACCTCACCTTTTCCGGCATCGCTCGCAAAGAAGGCCCGTAAGAATTCAGCAAACTCTTCGTCGTCGGCCTCGTGAGGAATCGTACTTACGCCAATGGCGATCAGTTGCTCTGAATCTCCGACGTTGACGCCATTGGTGAAATAGGCGTTCAACAAGGCTTCCTTGAGGTTTGATTGAACTTCGTAATCGTGATTGACGCCGGTCCACCACATCAATCGATGCGCAAGAATTGTGTTGGATCGTTGTCCGATGTCCATACGAAACTCAATGCCGTCTTGGGCTGCAGTTTCAGTGAGTTGCGCAATGATCTTGTCGGCTCGTTCGGCGCCACCAAACTTTTTCGCATAAACATCGCGAACAGGTGCCGACGAGTTGGATGGAGCGGTTGGATCGAGCTGATAGGCGCGGTAGACGATCTCGATTGGCTGTGTGATGGCGTCTGGGCCTGTTGTTACCTTTTCTAGGGCCGCTTCAAACCGGCGCTTTCCGATAAAGCACCACGGACACACCACGTCGGACCAGATTTCAATCTGCATGTTTGTACCTTAGATGGTCACTAGACAGATTTGCTCGTAGCGTAGGCAGGGTGGAAAGCGATCTTTTGGGTGAGCGCTTGGCCGGACGGCCTTTCGAGGATGTTCAGGCGACTTTCTGCGCCGTTCTCGTGGACGAGTGGTTGAAACAAGGAATAAGACACGCTGTGATCGCTCCTGGATCGCGATCGACGCCTCTTGCCCTAGCTCTTACCAACCGATCTGAGATGCATATTGAGGTGTTCCATGATGAACGTTCGGCGGCATTTGCTGCCCTAGGTGTTGGTTTGGCAACCCAACAGCCCGCCATTTTGCTATGTACTTCCGGAACTGCTTCTGCTCACTTTTTCGCCGCCATCATTGAAGCAAGTTTGTCGCATATACCGATGTTGGTCATAACGGCAGATCGCCCTCCCGAATTGAAAGATGTTGGGGCACCGCAAACAATCGATCAGACGAAACTGTATGGCGACGCGGTTCGTTGGTTTCATGATCCAGGCGTCGCCGACGTCGCGGCAAGTTACTCGTGGCGGTCACTTGCACGACAAAGCATCGCTTATTGCATCGGCGTTTCTCCGGGACCTGTTCATCTGAATCTGCCATTTCGCGAACCGTTAGTTGGTGCCGCTGTCAATCTGCCGGTGTCGTCATCTACTCGTGGTCAGATGGTTGGACATCTTGATTTGAGTCCGACAGATTATGCGACTGCCGCCACATTTTTGAATGCTCAGCAAGGCTTAATCATTGCTGGTCGTGGATGTGGAAATTCTCACGAGATTTCGAAGTTGGCGAGTTCTCTGAATTGGCCAGTGCTCGCCGATTCACGATCGGGCTGCCAAGGAATACCGGAGGCCATTTCATATTTCGACTCGGTGCTTCGTTCTGAAAAGTTTGCATCTGAGAATCAACCTAAAGTTGTTTTGCGGCTAGGCGAGTCGCCGAGTTCAAAGGTGCTGAGTCAATTAGTCACGAACTCGCAGGCAAATCAAGTGCATGTCGGTGCTTTCGATTCAACTGTTGATGCCGATCATCAGGTGTCGATGCATATTGCGTGTGATCCGACAGTTTTTTGTCGTGAGGTTCTCAAGCAAGTAAAGACAAAAGAAGTTGCTGGTTGGCTTGATCGCTGGTTGAACGCAAATACAGTCGCCGAATCAGTCGTTTCTAATTATTTTGCTCAGTCAGATGAGAGTCTTCTTGCTCCGAGAGTGTCACGTTTAGTAGTCGAGAGTCTTGGGAATCAAGACAATTTGGTCGTTTCTTCATCAATGCCAGTCCGAGATTTGGAGTGGTTTGGCGGAGATTGTTCACATGTGAAGGTGTTCTCGAATAGGGGAGCTAATGGCATTGACGGTGTCGTGGCAACCGCCATCGGAATTGCTGTGGCAACCCAGCAAAGAACTGCTGTTCTAATTGGCGATGTAGCGCTCTTGCACGATTCATCCAGTCTGGCCGACCTTCGCCGTCGAAATGTTGAGATGAAGATCGTCGTAACTGACAACGATGGTGGAGGCATTTTTCATTATTTGCCCCAAGCGAAGTTGGTCAACACCGAAGCATTCGAGATGTTGTTTGGTACTCCGCACTGCACCGATATTTTGCAACTCGCTCAAGCTCACCATTTGGCCACGTTCGAGTGTCGATCGGCGTCTGAACTGAATAAAGCATTGGCTTCAACTGGAACTTGTGTCATCCGAGTGCTGACTGATCGCAATAACGAAGTCTTGACGCATCAGGAAGTCAACGATTTGGTCGCATTGGCGATCAATGCACATTGAGAAATTCTTAGGGTCTGACGATCGCCGACAGCATTGCTTGAAACTTGGCTTGAGTCTCAGCTAATTCGGCATTGGGATCGGAAGCCGCCACGATTCCGCCTCCAGCGATAATTCGAGCGGTCATTCGATCGTCTGATAGTTCGGCACAACGAATCGCCACTGCCCATGTCCCGTTCCCATGGGCGTCGAGCCAACCGACGGCGCCGCCATAGTTTTTGCGATCAAAGCCTTCAAGTTGATTGATGATTTTTAAGGCTTCTATCCGAGGATGCCCACCAAGCGCAGGAGTCGGGCACAACATGCGGGCGAGCTCGAGTAATGGGGGATGGTCTTGCGACAGATGACCTTCTATCAAGGTGCCGAGATGTTGAACATTGGCTACTTGGATGACAGATGGCTCTGGTTCCCAATCCAAATACGAACAATACGGAAGCAACATGTCATGAATGACGTCGATGACCACTCGGTGCTCGATCTGATCTTTCATACTCGAAATAAGTTTGCGGGCTAGTAAATCATCTGTATGCGGGTCGCCCGTGCGAGGGGTTGTTCCAGCCAACGGGTACGAGCGAACTGTTTGCCCTGATACTTCGATCAACAGTTCTGGTGACGCGCCGATGAATCCATTGATGGAGTATCGGTAACTATTGCCAAACGTTGATCTCAACCGATGTAACACCGCATGCACATCAATTGGTTGACTGGCCTCGACGACTATCTCACGAGCGATGACAGCCTTGGTGATTTTTCCCTCCCGAACAGCGTCCCGAGCACTTGCCACCGCTTGGAGGTAATTCTCAATTGGAGTTAATGGTCGAACGCTAAAAGTGTTCGACTGGGTGGTGGGTGGCTGCGATATCTCAATATCGGTGGAAGCATCGTCAATCGTCGTTAACCAACAACGACCCTGTTCATCTTTGCCGACGAGTTGTTTAGGGATAAAGAATTCACCAGCCGTATTGGCATCAAAAGGAAGAATTCCCATTGCGATCGGAGTGACATCCAGATCGGTGTGATTGAAATGTTGAACAGCCAGCAAAGTGTTTTGAACTTCAGAAAACGTGATTCGTGCGGCGACTCCACGCGCTGCGTAGCCAACACCGCTACGTACGAAGAGGAATCCATCGCTTCCTGCTACATCATTCAGATCAACTGATGAATCGAATTCGACGGTCGTGGCAATCACGGGTCATTGATCCCTTGTGCCAAGCATCAACTGGGTGATTCCGCCTGAGAGTTGATGATGAGTGGCGTTAGAAAACCCCGCTGCCTGTAAAGCACGAAGCATTTCTTCTCGAGGTGGAAGGTAGGCCACGCTTTTGGGCAAGTAACGGTATGCCGCAGGATCAGAGAGCCAACCTCCAATCTTGGGAACAATCTTGCCGAAGTAGATCCCGTTACCGAATCGAATGAGACGGTTATGAGGAATGCCGACATCAAGTAACGCGATTCGTCCACCAGGTCTTACGACGCGGCCTAGTTCGTTGAAAAAGGCCGGAAGGTCGAGCAGGTTGCGTAAAGCGAATCCGCAGGTGGCGCCATCAACACTGCGGTCTCCGATAGGAAGATTCAAAATGTCAGCTTGTGATCGGGGAGAACCAGATCGATCGGCGGCCAACATGCCAAATGACAGGTCCATTGAAAGCGGCCGAATTCCGACTCGGCGTAAATCGATGCACAGATCGCCGGTACCGCTCGCGAGATCGAGGACGGTGCTGCCCTGCGGAAGGTTCAGAAGTCGTACTGCTTTGCGCCGCCAGCGGGTGTCGAGACGAAAGGTCATGATGCGATTTACTAGGTCGTAGCGCGGGGCGATGGCGTCGAACATTTCCTGCACCGCTCGGACCTTTTCTTGTCCCTCAGGAAGGGCTTCAGTGTCCCATGAAGGGACGAAAGGCTGATCGTCGGGTGTGTCTGATCCAGTGCTCACACCGTCAGGCTAAACGGCTTTTCTGGTTGAAGGAGATTTAGGAGTCGCCGACTTTGGTCACGATCGGGCAAGATGTGAATGAGGGCGTTTGATGTTGAGTTAAAAACCCTCGTTATTGACCGATGATGGGGGTAGGACATGATTGATTTCACTTTGGCGCCAGAACATGAGGCGATTCGTACAAAGGTCCGAGATTTCGTAGAAAATCACATTAAGCCTGCGGTTGAACCATTCGGACATCGCGACGAAATGGATCCCGAAAAGCATCGCCAATATGTTGGCGAATTGATTCGCTTGCGAAAGTTGGCAGTCAAAGAAGGATTGTGGTTGCCTCATATGCCAAAAGAGTGGGGTGGCATGGGACTTGGTCACGTGGCGCTAGCGATGGTTCAGGCCGAGGCTGCCAAGACACGGGTCGGACCATGGGTGTTCAACTGCCAGGCTCCCGATGAGGGCAACATGCACACCCTCGTGCACTGGGCGACACCTGAGCAAAAAGAAAAGTATTTGAAGCCATTATGTGATGGAGTCTCATCATCGTGTTTCGCGATGACCGAGCCAGAAGTGGCTGGATCAGATCCCACCTTGATTCGTACTCACGCGATTAAGGATGGCGATGAGTGGATTATTAACGGGCACAAGTGGTTCATCTCTGGCGCTGATCGCGCCAAGTTTGCAATCTTGATTGCACGGACCGAAATGGATGTACCTGAAGGATCACGTGGTGCCAACACCGCATTCATTATCGATCTTCCGCAGCTTGGTTGGAACAATGTTCGCGAGGTGGAGACCATGCATGGTCCTGGTGGCCATAGTGAAATTGTGATCGAAGACTTGCGTGTACACGATTCGCAAATTCTCGGCGGTCGTGGAAATGGGCATCGCCTCGGTCAATACCGACTCGGACCGGCTCGTTTAGCGCACTGCATGCGTTGGATTGCTCAAGCAGAAACAGCTCTCGACATGATGGTCGATCGTTCATTGAAGCGTTATTCGCATGGATCATTCTTGGCCGAAAAGCAAGGTATCCAATGGATGATTGCCGATTCGGCAATGGAGATCTACCAATGCAAGCTGATGATTTTGCACGCCGCCTACAAGATCGATCGCGGAGATGATTTCCGTACTGAAGTTTCGATGGCGAAGCATTTTGTCGCGAACAGCTTGAACCGCATCATTGACCGTGCCATTCAGGTGCACGGAGCTTTGGGTTACTCAACCGATACACCGTTGGCCAACATGATGCAACATGCACGTTGGGCCCGTTTCGCCGATGGTGCTGACGAAATTCACCAAATGCGGATCGCGGAAAATACCATCAAGGCATTCACCGATCACGGCACGACGCGTACCGCCACTGGCGACTTGCCGCTCTGATACCTAGTTTTCCTCTACTGGGTTGGCAACAGATTTGGCCCAGCGATAGTCGGCTTTACCTGACGGCGATCGCACTATGTGGTTGACGTAAACAAAATCTTTCGGGAGTTTGTAGCGGGCGATATGTTTGGCGGCTTCTTCGATCAGTTCGTGGTTGGTCGCTGGCGTTTCGGGACGTAGGTGAACGATTGCGACGACTTCGTTGCCCCAACGTTCGCTTGGTCGACCTGTCACGACGCAATCCAAAACCGCAGCGTGAGACTTCACAGCCATTTCAACTTCTTCAGCAAAGATCTTTTCACCACCAGAATTAATCGTCACTGAATCTCGTCCACGCATTTCAACAAGACCATCCGCTGTCAGCACGGCACGGTCACCTGGGACAACGTAACGAACACCATTGATTACTGGGTAAGTCTTGGCGGTTTTCTCGGCATCTCCAAGGTATCCAAGAGCCAAGCGTCCACTTTTTGCTAACCAGCCAGCGTCTGGGTGCCCAGATTCGGTGTGACCTGGTTTGAGAACCTCAGAAAGATCTTCTGAAAGGACGTGGTTGTTCGGCGATAGCGGGAAGGTTCCCGTTGATGCGCCTCCCACGGCCGACATGTGCGTAAGTTGTCCACCGGCTTCAGATGAGCCCAATCCATCAATGATCATCAGATGTGGAGCAAGCTGAAGCAGTTCATTTTTGTAATGAGCGGAAAGTGCCGCACCACCAGAAATGACGACGGTCAAACTTGAGATGTCGTATGTACGAACCTTGAGTTGATCAATGAGGGGTCGGGCAAACGCATCACCGACGATGAGTAGAAAATCTATCTCTTCTTTCTCAACCATCGACCAAATGTCGTCGGCATCGAGGCGTTCGGGAATTGATGGTACAAAAACAGTTCCACCAGCGTTCCAACTTCCGAAGGCCACCCAATGACCGGCACCGTGCATAAATGGTGGAGCGACGAGAGCCATACGTCCTTTAGTTTCGGCGACGAAATCTTCTATAGATTGTGCGACACGAGAACCTCCGAAGCACTCGACAAGAGCGTCGCCTTGGCGCCACATAACACCTTTGGGCATACCCGTCGTTCCGCCGGTGTACAAGATGTACAAGTCATCAGGACTTGCTGGTGACGGTTCATTGTCCCGTGAACTTTTAAGTGCATCTTCGTACCAAATAGCTCCAGGCAATAGTTCGTTGTCTGATTCGTCCTTGACTTGCAGCAAAAGAGTTAATTGAGGCGCTTGCGAAAGTACTGATTCAAGAATTGGGGCGAATGTCGAGTGAAAGACGATGATTGAAGCTGCCGAGTCATTCAGTAAGTACGTCAGTTCTTCAGCCACATACCGATAGTTCACATTGAACGGAGCCACTCGGCCTTTAAATGCTCCAAGCATGCATTCGAGGTATTCATTTCCGTTATGGAGGTATATAGCGAGATGGTCTTGTCCACTTTCTTGCTGTGCGAGCTCACTTCTTTCGGTATGGCATCCGTATCCTCGGTCATTCAGAAAATTTGCCAAACGGCGAGTTCTTTCGGTGACTTCTTGCCAGTTCAAACGTCGATCGCGGAACACGAGGCAATCTTCGTCCGGTCTCGATTTAGCGATGGCTTCGTGGACTTCTCCGACAGTGAACTGCAGCACCGCCAAAACTTAGGGTTTGGATCTGTTGGATTACGAGTCAGGGGTATGCCTTTGGGTCGCTATCGTCAGTGAGGTGAATCGAGAACAATCGCCAGTTACTGGCAAGTCACCTCATGGAGTTGTCTTTGGGGTTTTTATTCCCCAAGGCTGGAAATTGGAATTGGCATCGATTGCCGAACCTGCCGACAAATGGAATAAGACCGTAGAGATCGCGGTTCTCGCCGATGAATTGGGTTTCGACTCCTTGTGGGTGTACGACCATTTCCATAATGTTCCGCGTCCTGCTCATGAAACTGTTTTTGAATGTTGGTCGACCATCGCTGCGATTAGTCAGCGAACTTCGCGCATTCGCCTGGGCCAGATGGTTGGTTGCAACAGTTATCGCAATCCAGGATTGCTCGCCAAGATCACATCCACAATTGATGTGATCTCCGGAGGTCGATTGGAGTGGGGTATCGGAGCGGGTTGGTACGAAAATGAATACCGAGCATATGGCTACGAATTTCCTAAGCCGAAAGATCGCATTGGTATGTTGCGGGAAAGTGTGGAGATCGTTCGCAGCATGTGGACTGAATCTGAAACTACGTACAAAGGCAAGCACTACGAAGTATTCCGAGCGAATTGCGATCCAAAGCCACTCCAAAAGCCGACTCCACCAATTTGGATTGGTGGCGGTGGAGAACAGTTGACGTTGCGAGTAGTTGCGCAGTTGGCCGACTGTTCAAACTTCGGAGGCACCCCAGATGAATGGGCGCGCAAGCGCGAGACATTGCTTGGTCATTGCCAGGTAGTCGGACGTGACCCAAATGAAATTCGAATGACTTGGTCGCCTGAGTTATTCATACGTGAAACTGAGAAAGAACTGATCGAACAGGCACCAAAGCGAATGTCTGATGATTCGTTTGAAGATTGGCGGAACGGCAATTTGGTTGGCACGCCTGATGAGGTATCTGAAAAGGTTGCGACATATCTGAAAATTGGATGTAGCGGATTTGTTCCTTGGAGTGCCGACTATCCGTCCACTGAATCCATTGAATTATTTGCCAAAAAAGTGATGGCCAACTTCAAATAATTTTTAGGACTCAGATGTAAGAGCGGAAGATAATCTCTGCAACGCACGAAGGCTTACTTGCGCCCTGGCACTCAAAAGTGAATTCCATCGTCATTTGAACGCCGTTGGCGATTTCTTCAACTTCGAGCAACTTGACACCGAGACGAATCTTTGAGCCGACCGGCACAGGTGAGGGAAAGCGCACCTTGTTTGCTCCGTAGTTCACGCCCATCGTGAAACCTTCGATACGGACGACAGTCGGGTACAACATCGGTCCGAGTGACAAAGTCAAATACCCGTGGGCAATTGGTCCGCCGAATGGGCCACTCTTGGCACGTTCCACATCGACGTGAATCCATTGGTGGTCTCCAGTTGCTTCTGCGAACTGGTTGACGCGTTCTTGGCTGACATCGAAATACTCGCTATATCCGAGATGATCTCCAATAGCGGCTTTGAGTCCATCGACTCCGGTGATTACTCGTGCGGTCATATTTTCAGCCTAGTCAAGGTTGTTTGGTGGCTGCGAATAGCAAACGATTACGAATACCAAACCCGTTGATGTTCTCGGCTGTGGGGGTGCAATAAGAGTCCACAGAGGGCCGCCTCAAAGATAAATCCGATGGTGTCGCGGCCTGTGAGTTTGTCAAAGGTGCTGTAGCCGGAGTACGACCACAAAACCCATATTCGTAGGGCGAAGGGTGAAAAAGCTGCGACGAGAGCGAGTTTGTATCCAATTTTGCGGTCGTTGGCCATCAAAAATCCACCGCCGATGAATGAGCCCACCACAAGAATTCCGATGAGACCCCCGAGCGCGCCTTTGCTGTCTCGGGCAAAGCCGATTGCATCGCGCTTGTCCATAAAACTGATCAGGGCGAAAAATCCATTCAGATATAAAAGCCAGGTGGCAATCTGCATGGTTTGTGGCTGCATGCGGTCAAACCACTTCCGAGGGTTTAGCTGTTGGTGTTGGCGACTCTTACTCATTTACCAAGAGTGCCACATATCAACGCTTGGTTGCGGTCTATATCGGTTAGTTGTCCAGGTGGGGCGGTAGGGTACGAATTGGATGCGCTCTGGATTTGTCACTCTTGTTGGTCGACCCAACGTCGGCAAGTCGACCTTGGTCAATGCGATTTGTGGCAAGAAGATTTCGATTGTTTCGGACAAGCCGCAAACGACTCGACGCCAGGTTCGCGGAATTCTGACACGTCCCGATAGTCAAATCGTGTTTGTTGATACTCCAGGCCTGCACAAACCTGTAAGCGCTCTGGGTGAGCGAGTCAATGCGGCCGCGATTGAAAGTATCAGCGAAGTTGATGTCTCTTGTTTGGTTCTTGATGCGACGATGCCTTTCGGATCGGGAGATCAGTGGGTCGCCGATCGCCTAGATCTATCAAAAACCATCGTGATTGTGAACAAGACCGATGTTGCAAGCAAGAAGCAGGTTGTTAATCATCTCATTGCTTCTTCGGGTCTTGATGCGCTGGCATACTTCCCGATTTCTGCGAAATCAGGACATGGTGTTGCTGATTTAGTAGCGCACATTCTTGAACGTATGCCTGAAGGTCCGATGTACTACCCAGACGATATTGTCAGCGACTTACCTGAAGCTGATTTCGTCGCAGAATTAGTGCGCGAACAGTTGCTTGCTGCGACACACGATGAATTGCCCTACTCAATTGCGACAGTCGTGACCGAATGGGAATGGCCGCGTATTCGTTGCGAAATCATTGTGGAGCGCGAAAGCCAAAAAGGGATGGTTATCGGTAAGGGCGGTGCGGTGCTCAAGATGGTGGGTACCGCAGTACGTCAGCAATTGCCGCCTGGTGTTTTCATCGAACTTCATGTCAAAGTTGACAAAGACTGGCAACGTAAACCCGATCGCGTTGAGCGTCTCGGCTACTAATTCACTCGTGACTCAACACGAAAAGTTGCTCGGCAAAAGACTTGCGTAATCGTCGCAAGCAACTGTCGCTCCTGGCGTAGATAGATCTCCTCGACCACGTGGTACGGATTGTGGCTCGTTGTTTGCGGTGAAGCGAACTTGACCGACGCCTGATAGTCGAGTCAACGTCAAGACGATTTGGGCGACGGCAAGTCTTTGTTCGCCACCCGGAAGATCGGTAATGAAGGTTCCCGGTAGTTCAACTGTTGCAATGCCCCGTTCGACGTTCACTACTGCTGCGAATCCCAAGGGTAGGGCACTTCGCAATCCAGCAGCAGCATCTCCTTCGGGTGGTCCTTCTGACAGTGCAAATAGAACCTGAGGAGCAGCTGCTGGATTGAGTAGAAGTCGATCAATGGGCACTATTTGCGTGCCAGCTACAAAAAACAAGCTCACAACTTCAACAGGAATTGTTGACGAACTTGTTGATGTAGTCGTTTCAATCACGGGAAACGTAGTTGTACTTGCTGGCAGGGTTGTGGCTGGTGGACTTGTCGTGGTGGCATTGAGATCGTACGGTATTTTGCTCGGGTCAATTTGTTTGACAGATCCGCCACCGGGAAGTGAGCAGCCCCCGACGAGAACTCCGATTACCGCGAACATTCCTACGATGTTGATCAAATGTCGTCTCATAAAATCTCTCCAGGGAATTCAATGACGAATCGAGCGCCACCTGAAATTGCGTCTTCAACCCACGCTGATCCACCGTGGGCTCTCGCGTGTTCGGCTACTAGTGCGAGTCCGAGCCCAGTTCCGCCGGCTCGGCTGCGACCAGCAGATCCTCGAGCAAAACGTTCAAAAATACGCACCCGTTCGCTTTGAGCAACTCCTGGGCCCGAGTCTTCTACTGAGACTCTGGTGCTTCCATTGAGTTGATTTTCAATTTCAATGAGAGAAACTCCACCGCCGTGTAGTCGGGCATTGTCCAAAAGGTTTGCCATGATCCGCTCAAAACGGCGCTTGTCAATCCTGATGACGCTGTCTGATCCTTCGATGACCAATATGTGAATATCATCGACGCCATAACGCGAAGCGATTCTGCGAATAAATGGGACGATGTCAATTTCTTCGCGATTTACGTCAGTTATTCCTGCGTCAAGACGAGAAAGTTCAAGGAGATCGAGAACCATTTGGTCAAAGCGTCGAATTTGCGAAACGACAACATCAAGTGCTTGTTGAGTCCGATCGGAAAGATCAGCACGGCGGGCATCCAAGACTTCAACCGCTGCAGCAAGCGCAGTAATGGGAGATCTCAACTCGTGGCTGACATCAGAAGCAAAACGCACTTCTCGTTCAATGCGAGTTTGCACAGCGTCTGCCATGTCATTGAATGACGAAACTAATCGCGAAAGATCCGGGTCATTTTCTTGATCGAGGCGAGTATCGAGTCCGCCGCCGGCGATTTCACTTGCAGCTTCACTGACTCGCTCGAGCGGTCGCATGAGGCGACGACTGACCCAAAGTCCAACTAATGAAGAAAGTGAACCAACTACGAAAATTCCGAGTAACAAAGTAGATCCAATGATTGTCAATGTTCGTTCTTCGTCAGTTAATGGAAATGCTTCAAAATACTGAGCATTGATTTCGTTTATTGAAACACCGACTGCGATAAAGGGTTCGCCTTCGATAGAGAACCGTTGACGAGTGGTGATTCCTTGCAGCGTCGAAGCGACCATTTCTGGAGGAAGCAGAATTTGAGTGTGGAGAATATCTTGAGAAAAATACAAGTCTTCAGGAGATAGATGCAGAACTGCGAACCCATTCGACTCGGTGCGAATCCCGGAAATCAATTCGAAGGCTTCAGAACGCCGAGTACGCAATTGTGTTCGGATGAGTTGGGCGTTATTGAAAGCTTGTCGTTCAACAATCTCTTCACGACGTTGAAGAAGGTACGTTCGGGCAGTGAGGTAACTCGCTCCGGAAAGCAGTAACGCAGCAACGAGGCCAGTCACTAAAAACAAGAGGGTGACGCGGCTGCGCAAACTCAAGTGACGGGCTCGATCGGCTAGAGGCACCCCTGTATCTTGCCTGATCTGTAGATAGATCTGCGGGGCGGAATTTGCTCAAGGATCCCGCCGGTGAAATAAAAAGCGCCCGACTCGGACATTGTGTCGGCGAGTCGGGCGAAGATTGGGTCCCGCTGGCCGGAGGAGATCAGGGGGAGGGCGACCTCCACCGAACCAGCGTGAACAGTGTTTAGTTTCTCGGTCCTTTGTGAAAGGACCGTGTGAAAAGTGTGCGTTTTGTGTAACAAAACGGAAATATGGGCAAGAATGGAAATTAGTGAATTCGCTGCTTTTTATTGAAGACGATGATCAGATCCGCCTGGCTTTGCGCCTTGTTCTTGAGGACGAGGGTTATGAAGTTCGGGAGGCCGCTGATGGGCGTTCAGGCTTGGCCGCGTTTCATGCTCTTGAACCAGACCTAGTGCTGCTTGATATCCGACTCCCAGACATGTCGGGTTTTGATGTGTGTCGTGCCCTGCGGGCCATGTCGATTGTGCCCATAGTGATGGTCACCGCCCAAACAGATACTCAAGACATGGTGACGGGGCTAGAAGCTGGAGCCGATGACTACGTCACTAAGCCAGTTGTTCCTAAAGAACTAGCAGCGCGAGTGCGGGCCCATTTACGGCGGGCCCAACTACAAAACCTTTCTGAAGTGTCTCACAGCGAAATATTGGGAGATATCGATTTACGACGTGAGCAAGGATTGGTTTTCAAGAACGGCCAAGAGATTTCATTGACTAAAACCGAATACAACTTGCTATGCGAATTTGCTGATCATCCCAATGTTGTCTTGTCTCGGGATCAGTTACTTGAACGGGTCTGGGGTTACGACTATTTGGGTGATAGCCGGCTAGTAGACGCTCACGTGCGCCGCTTACGAGTCAAAATTGAAGATCAACCAGATGATCCGAAATTGATTCTCACAGTTCGTGGTATCGGTTACCGTCTGATGCCGGTCATCTGAATAACCTGATCACCGCGTAATGAGACGGAGAAATTCTTCGACTTCGGAACGGTCAATTGATTTTCGCATTGGTGGCATAGAATCCAAAATGTCACGACGATAGCCAGCGTTTCCGAGCCGAGGATCGAATACAGCGACGACACCGCGGTCGGTAGCGTTTCTGATAAGTCGTCCGGTCGCTTGAGCAAGCAGCGTCGCGGCGCGTGGAAGATCAATTTCGCGAAAAGCACGATCGCCTATTGCATCACGCCGAGCACTCAATAAGGGATCATCGGGTCGGGGAAACGGGATGCGATCCAACGTGACGAGCGACAATGTTCGACCGGGAATATCAATACCTTGAAAAAAGCCAGAAGTAGCGAATAGGCAAGACGACTCATCTTCGGTGAAAAGTTTGACGAGCTGAGTCTTTTGGTATTCACGTTGAGACAAAATTGTGTTGGGCAGCTTTTTCCGCATGGCTTCTACGGCCAAGTCGAGGGCACGGTAACTAGTAAAAAGCGCCAAAGTTCTTCCTCCTGCTGCAGCGATCAGATGGAACAGCTCATCGTGCATCAATTTGGTGAACTCGGCAGAGTTTGGATTCGGCAAGTGTTTTGCGCAATAGAGAACAGCGTTTGACTGATAGTCGAAGGGGCTTTCTACATTACATGTTTGCGTTTTGGCAACGGGCAAACCTATTCGTTCTGCCATCTTGTTGGGCACTGTGGCACTCGTCAAGATGGCAGTTGTCTTCTGCCAAACGCCAGCGTCAAGAACGGGTCCGACATCTAGTGGGGCAATATCTAATTTCGGATGATCGACAGTGCCCGAGACATATGGAACGTACGTATCATCAGTTTTCAGAGAGACGTCGATCGTGTCGGCTAGTCGCGAAGCCAATGTCTGGGCGCGTAGCTTTCGCTGATTGCTGTCATCATCTTTGGTTTCAATGACTCGCAAGACGTCAAGAATGCGAGCAACGAGACGTCTTCCTTCGGCCAATACCGCCGTGATCTCCAAAGGCAAAGGAGCAGCCACTCGTTGGTTGTGCAGAGGCGATAGAACCTCATCGAGCATCATCCCGATATTGATGATGTCACTAATGACTTTGGGATCGGCGATGATTCGCTTGACAACACCGGCTAAAAAGTTGAAATTGCCAGCGTGTATCGAGACGCCGACTGTGTCGCTCATGATGTCTTCTAGGCCATGGGCTTCGTCGACGATGAGAACTTCATGATCAGGCAATAGTTGTCCACCTGAAGCGACATGAAGTCCGTATAGATGGGTATTAACAACGACGATGTCGGCTTCACTCGCTTTGAAACGAGCGATCTCAGAGAAACAGGTTCCACCAACTGGACAGCGTCGTGCCCCTGGACACTCGTCGCTGCCAACACTGACAGCTTTCATCGCGCGTTCAGAAGGTGACCAAGATATTTCAGCCATATCTCCACTTTTTGAACCTTTGACCCATTCGGAAATCAAGTCGATCTCGCGTCGAACTGTTTGCGACATTTCATCGACTTCGAGCAGAGTTGGCGAATCGGTTTTTCGATTCTTCTTTTCTGATTCACCATTGAGTTCGGCGAGGCGTTGACGACACACGTAGTTACTTCGGCCCTTTAAGACGGCAAAAGTGATATCTCGATTGACGTACGAACTGAGATGTTCGACCAAAAATGGAAGATCTTTTTGAGCAAGTTGGTCTTGTAACGCCTTCGTAGCGGTCGTGACGACAGTTTTCTTTCCAGCAATGATGGCCGGAACCAAATATGCGATCGTCTTGCCAGTTCCGGTACCTGCCTGGACAATCAAATGTTTACCCTCAGACAATGCCTCATCAACTGCGTGAGCCATTTCCTTTTGGCCAGGCCGAGACTCGGACTGCGGCAAAGCCGAAGTGGCGATTTCTAAGGCGTCGCTGACATTGATCTTTGAGCGGGGCGCTGACACAAAGTGCAACCGTACTTCAGGGTGAGGTGTCAGTTGGGTCTAGGAAAGTTTGTAAATCAGACAGTTTTGAATTGCTGAGCCAGTTTGAGTGCTGAATCAAGATCTTCGGCTGAAAATTCAGGCCAGGTGTTGTCGGTGAAATAACTGGGCGCTCCGACCGCTTGCCATAACAAGAAATTAGAAATCCGGGTTTCTCCCGAAGTTCGAACGAGAACATCTACTTCGGGCATGTCCTTCAAGTACATGTGCTTTGACATATTTTGCACGGTTGGTTTTTGGTGAGCAGAGGCCAGTCTTCTCGCTGCGTGGGCGATTTCGGTACGACTTCCGTAATCAAAGGCAACAGTCATGGTCATTCCGGTGTTGCTCGAGGTATCGGAAATCGCCTTGCGTATTGCCCGTTGCACGTATCTTGGAGTTTTGGCGGCGGGTTCATCAAATGGTCGGCCAATCCACTGAACCTTGACATTGAGGTCATTGAGTTCGCTGATTCTTCCAAAGAGCTTTTTGTGTAATCCCAAAATGTGGCGGACTTCGCCTCGCGGTCGGACCCAATTTTCGGTGGAGAAACCGAAAACGGTGAGATAGTCGATTTTGCGAGCAACACTGGCGCGCACGATGGCGGCGAGGTTCTCCTCACCTGCGGTATGGCCAGCGGTTCGAGGTAAACCTCGGCGTTGGGCCCATCTTCCGTTTCCATCCATGATGCAGGCCACATGCACGGTTTTCACGGTAGTCGTCACAACTACAGTTAAAGCGTCATTCCACTCAGGAATCACCAGTGGTTTCGGTTACAGGCGTGAATGACCCCCACAAGACGGTCATCATCGGCAACAATGGTCGGTCATGGGGAAGTTTTTCAGCCGCCGTACGCGGGTGCTCGAGTCTGGGGTTGAGAGTGACGACTCTTTGCTACATATCGCTATCGCCGGTGGTTCGCTGAGTGAATGGGAGGTATTCGGTCTTCAATGGGAAGTTCGTATTCAAGATTTGACGACATTGATGAGTTCTTTTGGAGTCCAGTTTCTCTCTTTGTATCCATATGGTCCCGATATTGAAGACGCCAAAGTGCAAGACAAGTCATTTGATAGACAAATCAACATCAATGGCGTGGACGTCTCAATTCATTCTTCAACAGATGGACGGGAACGTATCTGTGCTGCGTTAGAAGAACGGGACGAACATGAGTCCGTTACCGAAAATTTTCTCGATCATCGTTTATTCGGCAATGCTGGAGACCCAGATTTAGTTGTGGTTCTCGGTCCAGCAAATTCTCTACCTCGTTCGCTGGTGTGGGAACTTGCTTACAGTGAAATCGTTTTTGTTGAACAGAGTTGGACATTGCTGCCACTTGAAAATATCCAATCGGCCATTCAAGAATACTTTTCGCGTCATCGCCGATTTGGCGGAGTCGATACGTGACTTCACGCCTTTATCGCGATGTCGGGATCGTGCTTCGTACGTACAAACTTGGTGAAGCAGATCGGATCATTGTTTTTCTCACGCAAGATCACGGCAAAGTTCGTGCAGTGGCTAAAGGTGTACGAAAAACCCGTTCAAAATTCGGTGGACGGCTTGAGCCCTTGTCGCATGTAGAAGTTCAGTTGCATCGAGGAAAGGATCTCGACATTGTGAGTCAGGTCGAGAGTGTCGATACAACGTCGCCAGTGTTTGGAAATCTTGACTCAATGACTGAAGCCAGTTCAATTTTGGAAGCGGTTGATCAGTTGGTGCCAGATCGCGAGCCAGTGCCGCAGATGTATCGCATGTTGGTTGGCGCTCGTCAGACTTTGTTAACTCGGCCGTCACCGCTTGTCGTTCCGGCTTTTTTGTGGAAGTTATTGTCATCTGAAGGCTTGAGGCCCCAGTTAGATGAGTGTGTTTCTTGCGGCGAGTCATCAGATAATGAATTCGTTGCATTTGACTTAGATCTTGGGGGAGTTGTGTGCCGGTCGTGTCGCAGCGGCATGGCGATTTCTGCCCCCGCACTTGAATTAATGCGCGATGTCTTGGGCGGAAAACTTGGGGAGTCGCTTGATCGGGCGTACAACCCTGCAGGTCAACAATTGAACGATCCCGTCATTAACGAGGTGTCACAGTTGGCGACACGGGCTTTTGAGCATCACATTGAGCGTCGACTGCGGTCGGTATCAATTTTCGAACGCCACTAGAGGTTGGGTAACGCCTGCGAAACCCCCATTTTGGCGCTGATGTACTGGTCATAGCCCGTAACCTTGAAGGTCTATGCCGGCTAAAGATCTTGATCAAATTGTCAACCTATGCAAACGCCGTGGCTTTGTGTATCCCTCGGCCGAGATTTATGGCGGTTTTCGTTCGAGCTACGACTACGGCCCTTTGGGCTCGTTGATGCTACGCAATGTTCGAGAATCATGGATTCGAACAATGGTGCAAAAGCGAGATGATGTCGTTTTAATCGATGCGGCGATTTTGGGTCCGCCGCAAGTCTTTGAAGCAAGCGGACACCTGGCTAATTTCAGCGATCCACTCGTTGATTGCAAAACATGTAAACAACGGTTTCGTGAAGACCACTTAGAAGATAAATCGGTATGTCCGAACTGTGGAGCCAAAGACACTTTGACTGATGCTCGCGCCTTCAACTTGATGTTCAAGACATTCGCTGGACCCGTTGAAGGTTCGGGGGCCGAGGTGTACCTTCGTCCTGAGACTGCTCAAGGAATGTTCGTGAACTTTGCGAATGTTTTGCAAACGAGTCGCAAGAAGCCACCGTTCGGTATTGCTCAAGTAGGAAAAAGTTTCCGAAACGAAATCACTCCAGGTAACTTCATTTTCCGAACTCGTGAATTTGAACAGATGGAACTCGAATTTTTCGTTCCGCCATCAGAGGGTCCGAAATGGTACAAGTATTGGTGCAAAGCTCGATTGCAGTGGTACGTCGATTTAGGAATCCCGCTCGAAATGTTGCGTCTGCGTCCCCATGATGCCGATGAGTTGAGTCACTATTCGGCCGGAACAGCCGACGTTGAATTCGCTTACCCGTGGGGTTGGGGAGAGCTTGAAGGAATCGCTCAGCGCACCAACTTTGACCTCAATCAGCACGCCACTCATTCAGGTCAGAAACTCGATTACTTCGATCAGTCGACCAACGAGCGTTATGTGCCGTTTGTTATTGAGCCAGCCGCAGGTGTCAACCGGGCAATGGCCGCATTCTTGTTGGCTGCTTATGAGGAAGATGAAATTGGTGGCGAAGTTCGAACGGTGCTTCGTTTACATCCACGTTTGGCTCCGTACAAGGTTGCAATTTTGCCGTTGAGCAAAAAGGACACCTTGACCCCATTGGCTCGAGAGATCTTTGAAAATCTCGGTGAGCGCTATATGGTCGATTACGACGACACTCAATCAATTGGCAAGCGTTATCGCCGACAAGACGAAATCGGCACCCCATTATGTATCACGGTCGATTTCGATTCTCTTGAGGACGGTTCGGTCACTATCCGTGATCGTGACACGACCGATCAGGTGCGGGTACCAATCGCCGATTTAGAAAATCAAGTTCGCATCCGTCTCGGGTTCTGATTTAGTTCTTTTACCGTCTACGGTTCTTAATACATTTATTACTTCATCCATCAAAAGGGGAAAGACATGTCAAAAGTTGCCGTATGGGCCAAAATTCCAGCAGCTCCTGGTAAGCGCGACGAATTAGCCGCCGCTCTGGGAAACGCACTCGAAACTGCCAAGGCCGAAGCAGGGACCGTGTATTACATCTTGCACAACGATCCCAATGATGCCGAAGCGCTGTTCATGTATGAAATGTACGAATCGCAAGATGCTCTGAACTTGCATATGGGATCCGAAGCCTTCAAGGCACTCGGACCGGCAATTACTCCTTTCTTGGGTGGTCGTCCAGAATTGCATTTCGTTGAGCCCATCGGCGGAAAGGGCGCCTGATTCTCTCGTGAATCGCCCTGCTACCTATCTTGATCGAATATTGGTCCGCCATCGTGAGGTGGCGGACAATGATGAAAGAGATGTAGATCAACTCGTCGAGCGTTGTCTTGTGATGGCGCCAACGCGGGGATTTCGCCAACGTTTGTTAACTGATGCGCTATCGGGCATCAGTGTCATCAGCGAAATCAAACGTCGCTCACCGTCTAAGGGTGATTTGGCTGAGGGGTTAGATCCAGAGGTGTTCGCCGCCGCCTATGAGACGGGTGGTGCGTCGTGTTTGTCGGTATTGACTGATGAGGAATTCTTCGGGGGTTCAATTCTTGATCTTCAACGTGCCTCGTCTGCTTGCGCATTACCGGTTCTTCGTAAGGACTTCACTGTCTCGCGTCACGATGTGTGCGATGCCCGTTTGATGGGCGCCGATTGTGTGTTGTTGATTGCCGCGGCACTGTCAGAAAGTGAGCTTCGGAGTTTTCATGAACTTGCCGAAGCGATTGGTATAGACGTGCTCGTTGAAGTCCATGACGAACGCGAACTTGAAGTTGCAGTGCAAGCAAAGGCCTCCCTCATAGGTGTGAATCAAAGAGATCTTGTGACATTTCAAGTTGATCAAGCACGGGCCCTGCGAATGGCGAACTTGATACCAGTAGGCGTCACAAGAGTTGCGGAGAGTGGCGTTCGTGGTGCCGCAGACGCGGCCGAATTGCACGAAGCCGGTTACCACGCAATTTTGGTTGGAGAGAGTCTTGTGACTTCGTCCGATCCTGCTGAGGCAGTTCGTTTGTTAAGAGCAGCACGCCGATAAGGGCCGTATAGGTCGCTGAGTATCCGCCGTCGTTTCGTCGTCGGGCGGTACGGTGGCAGGGTGTTCGTGAAAATTTGTGGCATCACGAATGAAGATGATGCGCTTCTCGCTGTAGCTATGGGAGCCGACGCCGTCGGTTTCGTATTCGCGCCGTCACCACGTCAGGTGTCGGCTCAAGTTGTGTATGACATCACTCGGCGATTACCACCAGAGATTCTGACGGTCGGCGTGTTTAAAGACGATCTTCCTGATCGGATCTTTGACATTGTTTCAAAGTCGGGAATCAAGGCTGTTCAACTACACGGTCATGAGCCAGTATCGACTGTTGCTGCGTTAGCGGACAATGTTCGTTGGATCATTAAGGCAGTGGCCGCCGGTTCGCGTGAGGCCCGTGTCGCAAATCAATTTGGTACCGATCTCATTCTCGTGGATGCCCCAGAGGCAGGGTCGGGCAAAGTGTTCGATTGGACTTTGACTGATCAAATTCCCTCGGGTGTCCGGATGATATTGGCTGGCGGTTTGACGCCTGAGAATGTCGCTGATGCGGTTCATTACGTCAATCCTTGGGGAGTTGATGTGTCTTCGGGTGTTGAATCGGCACCAGGTAAAAAGGATGCCATCAAACTGCGTCGCTTTATAGCAAATGCTCGAGCGGCAGCGCCGCCTGAAGAACCGACTTCCGGCCTCGGAGAGTTCCCCTATGACTGGGCCGACGAATAGTCGCACAAGTAACAAGACAAATTCGCTCAAGAAGTAGGCAATTTGTTCAAGTGGGTGCGAACATAGGGAGTCGTTTGTGAGGAGTGAAGTGTCGATTTCAGATCAATCCATCATGTCTGAACCATCCGAGTCTGGTCGCTTTGGCGAATTCGGTGGTCGTTTTGTGCCTGAGACTTTGGTCCCGGCCTGTCAAGAATTGGAAGCATCGTTTCGTGAGGCGTGGGCGGACCCGATTTTTCGAGCAGAACTCGATCAGGTGTTGAAGGAATACGCAGGTCGTCCGTCGATGATTACAGAGTGCTATCAACTCGGAGCCAAGTTGGGTATTCGTTTAGTTCTCAAGAGAGAAGATCTCAATCACACTGGCTCGCACAAGATCAATAACGTGCTCGGACAAGTTTTACTTGCAAAGAGGATGGGCAAGAAGCGCATTGTTGCCGAAACGGGTGCCGGCCAACACGGAGTAGCGTCCGCGACGGCAGCTGCCCTCATGGGCATGTCGTGCAAGGTTTATATGGGTGCTGTTGACGTTGAACGTCAGGCACTCAATGTTTTCCGTATGAAGCTTCTCGGGGCCGAAGTCGAAGCGGTACACAGCGGTAGTCGAACGCTTAAGGATGCGGTCAACGAAGCAATGCGTGATTGGGTTGCCTCGGTTGAATCGACGCACTATTGCTTAGGTTCAGTGATGGGACCTCACCCTTATCCGTGGATGGTCCGTGAATTCCATCGGGTGATTGGTAGCGAAGCCCGCGAACAGTGTCTCGAGCGATACGGCAGTGATCCTGACTTTGTTGTTGCTTGTGTCGGTGGAGGTTCGAATGCAATCGGGATCTTCTCTGGTTTTGTTGACACAAAGGCTCGTCTCATTGGTGTTGAGCCCGCAGGTGGGGCGGCGGTTGGTCGCGGTCAGCCAGGAGTCGTTCACGGCATGCGTAGTTACCTCATGCAAGATGAGTACGGACAGGTGCAAGAAGCCCACTCAATATCGGCTGGTCTCGATTATCCGGGCGTTGGTCCAGAACACTCGTACCTAGCGTCGATTGGTCGGGCTGAATACCCGACCGTGACTGATGCAGAAGTGATTGAAGCATTTCAATTGATGGCGAAAACAGAAGGCATTATTCCAGCGTTGGAATGTGCTCATGCTTTGGCTTGGATCACTCGTGAAGCGCCAAAAATGCAAGGTAAGACTGTTTTGATGAACCTGTCAGGCCGCGGAGACAAAGACGTGGGTCAGATGATGGAAATCCTCGGATGACTTCGGCGTCGTTGACTCCACTTGAAACGAGTTTGCGCGCCAAGCGCGATGCTGGTCGCAAATTGCTCGTCCCGTACGTGACTGGTGGCTTAAAAGGTTGGACGGACGCGATTCGAGCTGCAGCGGCCAATGGTGCAGATGTGATTGAGATTGGTTTACCTTTTTCCGATCCGGTGATGGACGGACCAATTATTCAGGAAGCATCACAACGTGCGCTCAACGATGGTGCGACACCTATTTCAATTTTGGAAGGTGTTCGCACGCTTGATGTAGATGTGCCACTGGTCGTTATGTGTTACTACAACACTGTTCATCATGCGGGCCACGAACGGTTCGCTTCACAGCTCATCCAAGCCGGAATCGTGGGCGCCATTATTCCTGATCTTCCTTTAGAAGAATCTGGTCCTTGGTGTGCCGCTGCCGATGCAGTTGGTTTAGCAACAATCATGTTGGCAGCACCAACTGCTCCCGATGAACGTTTGCCGCGGGTGTGCGCCCGTGCCCGTGGTTTTGTGTATTCAGTTGGTCTTCTTGGTGTCACCGGTGAACGAACAGAACTTGCGGCGACTGCGAGCCAGTTAGCTAAGCGGTTGAAAAAGGTCACAGACGTGCCAGTAATTATTGGTGTCGGTGTTTCGAATAGCGCCCAAGCGGTTGAAGCATGCAAAGTAGCTGATGGAATCGTGCAAGGAGCATCAGTGGTTAGGCGACTCATGGAAAGTGGCCCCGATGCCGTCGGCGCATATGTGGCCGAAGTGCGTGCAGCCATTGACGCTCCCACTGTGTGACTTCTGTCTAATTTAGTGTTAAATAGCACCTCGTTCATTTTTTTCAGTCATAATTTTTCTTCACCAATCAAAGGAGAGTTATGCGCAAATTATTAGCCCCTCTAGCCCTGATCGGCTTGCTTGTTTCCTGTGGCAGCGACAAGAACGATGCCGCTCCCGCAACGGAAGCGCCAATGTCCTCGGAAGCCCCGATGGAGACTGACGCACCTATGGACGAAGCGACAGACATCGTTGCGATCGCCAGTGGCAATGAAGATTTCTCGACACTCGTCGCTGCAGTCGCCGCGGCTGGTCTTGTGGAGACTCTCCAAGGAGAAGGTCCGTTCACTGTATTTGCACCAACCAACGAAGCTTTCGCAGCTTTGCCAGCCGGTCTTGTTGACAAGCTGTTGTTGCCAGAAAACAAAGATCTTCTCGTGAAAATCTTGACCTACCACGTAGTGGCAGGAAAAGTAATGGCCGCTGATGTTGCTGCCGGAGAAGTGCCGACAGTTGAAGGTCAAAGCATTACAGTCACGACTGAAAGCGGAGTACAGGTCAACGGTGCAAATGTGGTTGCAACCGATATCGAAGCAAGCAACGGAGTCATTCACGTAATCGACGCCGTGATTTTGCCGCCAGATGTGGATATTTCTGCTCTCTGAGATTCTCTCGCAAAATAGTTGCTAGCGCTGAAGGCGGACCAGTGGGTCCGCATTCAGTCGTTCTCTGACTGGTGAGTTTGGTGTGTCAGAATTGTCGTTATGGAAGCAATGAAGGCGTGCGAACTGTGCGAGGCGGCCCGATTCACCGAGTGGTACTACGAAGACGATGAATGTTGGGTGGCAGAGTGCGAGGCCTGCTGCGTCCCGATGATCGTCTGGAAAACGCACGATCCACATCCGGATGAATCGACAAAAGCGAAACTGCATAGTCGCTTGTTGAGTGTCGCAACGTTAGTTTTCGACTACGAGCCGTATATCGACGACAACATGCGAAATATCCCCGATCACTATCACGCACATGCGCGAGGTCGGGGATTGGGGTTTGCTCAGACTCCGCGAAGACGTGGAGTTTGAATCAATAAAGGCGCTGTATTCAGCAAGGGCGCTTGATGGGACGACCGGACATGATCGACCTTTCTGTCGAGGGACAGAACTCATCAAATCACCGTGAGTGAGATTTACCGATAGGTCATTCGGACTATTCGCAGTTTTAGCCACTCTGAGTAGTTGCTTCGTCACGATGTGAAATAAAGAAATCAACTGAGTTCTGGGTGACGCCTTCTAAGGTGACGTCATGAGATCATTTCCTCGTCCTGTTGATGTTTTACCCCATCGCTCCCCATTTTTGTTTGTCGATGAAATCACTGCTGTCGAACCGGGCGTGTCCGCTTCAGGAATCTGGCATTTATCGGGGGACGAGTGGTTTTTCTCGGGACATTTTCCGGGGCGTCCGACCTTGCCCGGTGTGCTGATGTGTGAAGCGATCGCTCAAATGGGAGCAATCGCGGTTTTGGTTGGCGGCAAACATACAGGGAAGATTCCTTTGTTTGGCGGACTAGATGGTGCACGTTTTCGACGACAAGTTCAGCCCGGAGACACGCTTGAACTCGTGGTGCAACTCGGCAGAATGTCGGCTCGTGCCGGTAAGGGAACTGGCAAAGCTTTACTCAACGGAGAAACAGCCTGCGAATGCGAATTGATGTTCGTCCTTGTGGACGCTTAAAGCCTCAATAAAATTTCGGACTGCGAAATTCAGGCTGGAGCAAGAATAATTGAACCGTTGTGACCGCCGAAACCGAAATTATTTGAGATTGTCGGTCCGGGCTTCCATTCACGGGCGCCACTCATCACTAAGTCAATGTTGACATCGTCGTCGAGGGCGACTGTTCCGGCAGTAGCAGGAATCAATTTATGTTGGAATGACAGCAATACCGATGCTGCTTCTAGTGCGCCAGCGGCACCAAGAGCATGTCCAGTGACTCCCTTGATACTTGTGACTGCAGGGCGATGTGGAAAGACCGTTGACATTGCTGCGGCTTCAGCTGCATCATTGAGCGGCGTCGAAGTTCCGTGCGCATTGATGTACACAATTGCGTCGTGATTGAGTTCTGCTTCATCGAGAGCGAGCCGCATGCAATTGATTGCTCCGCGGCCACCAGGTGAGGGCGCAGTGATGTGGTGGGCATCGGCGTTACTGGCCGAACCTAAGATCTCGCCCAAGATATTTGCTCCTCGAGCAACAGCGTGGTCCCACGCCTCAAGGACAAAGATGCCAGCGCCTTCGCCCATGACGAATCCATCGCGATCTCGATCGAAAGGGCGACTTTGCCCAGTTGATGAAAGTGCGGTCATATTGTTAAAGCCAGCAAGAGACGACGGGGTCGCAGCAGCCTCTGAACCACCACTCACAATTGCGTCACAACGTCCCATCGCGATCAATCGGGCCGCGTATCCCAAAGCATGAGTTGACGCAGCACAGGCCGTACAAATCGTTTCGTTGGGACCCTGAAGGCCGTACTTCATGGATATCGCCGCACCAGAAGCATTAGCCATCATCATCGGTACCAAGAATGGTGAAACTCGACGTTCGCCCTTTTCGAGGCGTATTTGTATTTGTTCTTCGAGAGTTCCAAGTCCGCCAATACCTGTGCCAATAATGACCCCAAAACGAGTCGGATCTATTCCTAGATCTCCGGCTTGTGCCATCGCTTCTGCAGCAGCGGCCACTGCAAATTGTTCAACGCGGTCGGCACGTCGAGCTTCTTTTGCATTGTTGTTAAACCACGGCAAAGGATCCCAGTCGGCGATGGTGATCCACTTGCCACTTGTGATTGCAGGTCCAAGGAGACCTGACCAAAAGTTGTCTTGACCGATGCCACACGGGGCAACGACGCCGAGACCGGTAATGGCAACTCGGCGTCCAATCATCAGGAGAGCTTTCCAACAATCAGGTTGTAGGCCTGACCAACGGTCTTAACGCCTTCGATTTCATCTTCGGGCACTTCAACATTGAATTCTTCTTCGAGGACCATGACGAGTTCAACGAGGTCAAGGCTGTCGGCATCAAGATCGTCGCCAAAGGACGCTTCAAGAGTGACTTTGTCTGCGTCAACGCTCAACACATCGACGGCGCACTTACGAAAGCGGGCAAAAAGTTCTTCGTTCATTGTGGTTCTCCTCTATTGGCCATGACTGGCAACGGTTCTAACTGTAAACGCTGGAGCGTTCAGATTGGGTATTTATCAAGTGAACTATGACTAGTGGCCCATACCCAGTCCGCCGTCGACCGGAATGATCGCACCAGTGATGTATGCCGCGTCTGGTGACGCCAAAAATGCAATCGTTCCGGCGATTTCTTCTGGACTCGCGAGACGTCCAAGTGGGACTGCAGCCGTCAGAGAGGCAAGTCGTTCTTCTGGCAAGGCGGCAAGCATGTCAGTTGCAACTGGCCCTGGGGCGACGACATTTGCGGTAATCGAACGACTGCCCAGTTCTCGAGCTATCGAACGTGCGAGGCCGATCAGCCCAGACTTTGAAGCGGAGTAGTTGGCCTGTCCAGCAGAACCAAGCATTCCGACGACACTGCTGACAAAAATCATGCGACCACGTCGAGCCTTGAGCATTCCTTGAGCGGCGCGCTTGGCTACCCGATAAGCCGCAGTGAGATTCGCGTCAACAACTTCAGCAAAATCTGATTCTGACATTCGAAGGAGCAACATATCTTTGGTCATTCCGGCATTTGAAACCAAGATTTCAACTGGTCCAAAGTGTTTTTCAACAGCAGTGAATGCGGCGTCAACTTCGGTGGTACTGGTGACGTCGCATTTGACAGCAAAGATACCTTCGGGCGGAGAGCTTGAGTTATAGGTGACTGCCACCCGATCTCCAAGCGCCGCAAAGCGTTGAGCAGTCGCGAGTCCGATTCCGCGAGAGCCACCAGTAATCAAAACGACACGTCCTGTTTCTTGCGACATCATCGTCCTTCCCATTTGATGATCGTGCTAGCGGCTGTCATGCCAGCTCCGAAACCGACAAGTAACACGGTGTCGCCCTTTTTGAGCAATCCGGTATCGGCAGCGTGCACCAGTGCCAACGGAATTGAAGCTGATGATGTGTTGCCAGTGAAATGTAAAACAGTGGCGGCCTTTTCAATAGGAATATTGAGTCGGTCGCAAGCGGCCTGAATGATTCGAATGTTGGCTTGATGAGGAATGACCACATCGATATCGGCTGAAGTCAATCCTGCAGCAGTGAGTGATTTTTGAGCGCTATCAACCATGATGCGCACTGCCCGGCGGAAAACTTCTTTGCCTTCCATCTTGATGAATCCACCAAGTTCGGCATAGAGGGCTTCTTCGGCAGAACCATCGGCATCAATATCCCACGCCAGCATCTGGCCGGGACCATCAACGGCTTCAAGGACGACTGCACCAGATCCATCAGCAAACAACACCGCCGTATTGCGGTCGGACCAATCGGTGATACGTGACAACGTGTCTGTTCCGATCACTAACACCTTTTCGGCACCCATCGCTATCAGACCATGGGCAATTGTCAATGCATAGACGAAACCACTACACGCTGCGTTGACGTCGAATGCACCGCATTTCAAACCAAGGGCATGTTGAACTGTCGCCGAAGTTGCAGGTACGCAGCGATCGGGCGTTGTCGTTGATAGGACCAAAGCATCGATTGTGAGCGGATCAACTGCGGCCATTTTGAGAGCCGCCAAGCCTGATTGAATACTGAGTTCTGCAGTCGTTCCGCCGATATGACGTTCTGTGATACCACTTCGATCTTTGATCCATTCATCGGAAGTCTCAAGTGTTTTACTCAGGTCATCATTGGTAACAACTTTGGGCGGTAGCGCACTTGCCCACCCTGTGATGACAGCACCGCGTATTCCCTTCGGGGTAGCAGGCATGCTAAATCGTCCTTAGCCAAGCAATGGGTTGGCGCAACGTGACTCGTTCTCCGTCGACAGCGATAAATGACTGCAGAATTCCTTCGAAGACCGAAACTACCGGAGTTTCGCCAATCATTCCGAGAGTTTGCCCGATAGAGATGCGATCACCTTGTTGTACTGATGTTTTCGGTGTGAAGACGCCTGAGGCAGGACTCACTACGAGTCGTTCAACAGCGAAAAGATGTTCGCCTTCGTGTTGCTGTAGTCCGGTAGGAGCAGCGTTATTCACCCACTCAATGAATTTGTCAAGTTCATCAGGTGTGGCAACTGAGATTGTTCGCGATCCTTCAATTGTCCGCTTCGCCATTCCAGTGAGCACCCCACCCGGACCGAGCTCGGCGAATCCAGTCACACCGAGATCGGCGAGCGTCAACAAACATTGCTTCCAACGAACTGGACTGGAAAGTTGGGCTGATAACAAGCTGGCCCAATCGTCCCCGTGATCGTGAGCAATGGCATCGACGTTGCTAACGATCGGTACTTCTGTATCGCGTGGTTGCGCTGCAGCAATTGCTTCACGAAGTCGTTCACGAGCAGGCGTCATAAATGGAGTGTGAAAAGCTCCAGAGACGGGCAATGCCATGGCCTTTTTCGCCCCGAGTTCTTTGGCTATTGCGACGGCTTTGGCAACACCTTCGGCTGAACCTGCAATCACAATCTGGCCCGGAGCGTTGAAGTTGGCAACCCAAACATCACTATCTGCACGACGGCAAGCAACTTCAACGAGTTCATCGTCAAGGCCCAAGATCGCTGACATAGTTCCTGGATTGTTTTGCCCAGCTTCGTGCATAGCCTCGGCTCGCTCAACGACAAGACGGACGCCGTCGTCAAAACCGAGAGCGCCAGTCGCGGTCAAAGCGGTGTACTCACCAAGGCTGTGACCAGCGCAGAAACTGGGCTCAACGCCTAGTCGCTCAACAGCATCTAAGACCATCAAACTCGAAACAAATGTTGTGAGTTGTGCGTTGCGGGTGTCTTTTAGCTCGTCGGCGTCCGCGTCAAGAAGCAGCCGACCGACATCGCGTCCTGAAACGTCTGAAGCTTCTTCGACAAGTTCCCAAGATTCATGATCGGTCCATGGGCGGCCCATGCCTGGGCGCTGTGATCCCTGACCGGGAAAGGTAAATGCCAGCACGTGTAAAAGTTAGACGCTGGCGAGACCACTATGGGGCTACCGCCGAGTAACGATGACAGAACACCGAGGCTGAAGTGAGTCCTTTTCGACGATCGGGGCTAACATATTCGGGTCGCCCCGGTGGCCCAACGGCAGAGGCAGCGGTCTCAAACTCCGTACGGTGTGGGTTCAAATCCCACCCGGGGCACGACATAAATTCTGGTGGCGAATGCGGGCAGGTTTGCCCGTTTCGCCACCAGTTTTGTTTATTCGGTGAAAATACCTTCGGTAGGCTCGCCCTGTGGGTCAACGGTTGATTGAACGTCGTTTACGTGAAACTGGTGTGCGTCTTCGGCGTCTTCGCGAAGAGCTCTCGGTAGTTGACGAGCAGTTGAGTCATTTAGACGACGAGGCAGGTGATAAGGCCTTGCGGTCCTTGGTGTCTGAGACATCAGGAGCTGGAGTCGAATACCGAGAGGCGCAATTGCACGCTGATGCAATGCGTAAACATCGACAGCGGGTCCAGAACTCAATTCTGGAACTTGAAGCGAAGCAAGACGAGTTGCTTGACAAAATGAGTGAATCCTGAATTGCCCGAATCGCTGAGGCATGGGGGAGCAAAAAGTGCTTGAATACAAAGCATGGGTATTCGAGTTGTCATCGCTGAAGACGAGGCCATTATTCGTCTTGACCTGCGCGAAACCCTCGAAGAAGAGGGCTATGAAGTCATCGGTGAAGCTGGAAGAGGCGACGTCGCCCTCGATCTAATTAGAGAACTCAAACCCGACTTGGCGATTCTTGACGTGAAGATGCCAGGTATGGACGGCCTCGAAGTGGCTCGCATGATTGGCGACGAAAAGATCTGTGGAGTCTTAGTTCTGACAGCATTTAGTCAACGCGAAATTATTGAACAAGCGCGCGATGCGGGTGCATTGGCTTACCTTGTGAAGCCGTTCCAGAAGAGCGACCTCATTCCTGCGATTGAAGTCGCGATTGGGCGATTCAGAGAATTGCAGGCTCTCAATGGTCAAATGGAAGTTCTGGGTGAGCAACTTGAAGCTCGCAAAATCATCGATAAAGCCAAGGGTCGCCTCATTGATGGTTTCGGAATGAAAGAGCAAGAAGCTTTTTCCTTTATTCAGCGAACCGCGATGAAGGATCGTTCACGGATGCGTGACGTTGCTGAGAAGATTTTGTCGGGAGATCTACAGCCTTGAGTGACACCGACAAGACACTGCTCGTTCTTGATGGCAACTCACTGACCTATCGAGCTTTCTACGGAATACCCACCGACATGGTGACTGCTAGTGGTCAGGTGACGAACGCGGTTTATGGCATGACATCAATGTTGTTGACGTTGTTGAAGGATCATCGACCAAGCGGAATCGTGGTCGCTTTTGATCGACCCGAACCAACTTTTCGTCATATCGCCGAACCGACTTACAAGGCTCAGCGTGAAGCCAGTCCGGATATCTTGCGGCAACAGATGGGAATCGTCAAAGAGTTGTTGACGGCCATGGGAGTTTCAATTTGTGAACTTTCTGGGTTCGAGGCAGATGATGTGATCGCAACGGTCGCCGATCAAGCGGTTGAAGTTGGTTTCAAAATAATCATTGTGACTGGCGATCGAGATAGCTACCAACTCGTTCGCGATCCTCATGTACGAGTCCTTTACAACAAGCGGGGCGTATCGGATTACGCGCTGTATGACGAGGCTGGGATTTTTGAAAGAACTGGAGTCACGCCGAAGCAGTACATCGCGTACGCCGCTTTGCGTGGAGATCCAAGTGACAACTTGCCAGGAGTTCCAGGGGTCGGTGAAAAGACTGCAGCAAAACTGATCGCTACCTATGGCGGACTGGACGGGATTTTTGCTCACGCTGATGAACAAACTCCAAAGTTGAAAGCTTCTCTCATAGAAAACGAGCAACTCGCTCGCAAGAACGAAGACCTCATGACTCTTCGCCATGACGCGCCGATCGACGTTGATTTGACGAACTTGGCTGTCACGCCGAATGCCCCGGAAGTTGCTCGACTATTTGATTTCCTTGAGTTCAAGTCAATGCATAATCGATTTCGCGATGTCCTCCAATTATTGGGACACAGCGCCGTCATTGACACTTTTGTTGCCGAAACATCAGTGACCGAGACTCAAGTCCTGCATGCCGAAGTGACAAATGCCGAATCGGCCGCTGAAGTCGTCGCACTGCTGACATCTGATCGCATTTTCAATGTGTCGGCGCAATGGATTGGTGAGCCAGGTCGGTCCGAATTGATGGGTCTCGGAATATCTGATGTGGTTGAACAATCTTCAACTATGTGGGTTCCCGTTTCGTTGCTTGGTGACAGTGAAGTGAAAAAAGCTTTTGAATCGTGTGCCTTTAGAGCCCATGATGCAAAACCAATCATGCGTAGCTTGTTGCATTTGGGCATCGACCTTCAAGGTCTGGTTCTTGATACAGCGATAGCTGCCTACCTGATCGATCCGGCACAGACGAAGTATTCACTCGCCGATCTGGTCATCAAATATTCAGGGGTTCGTTATCCCGATGACGACGCTGCGAGTTCAGGGCAACTTGATTTAGATGCGACAGGAGTCGATGATGCTCAGCGGGCCGGTAGAGATGCCCTTGCGACTCATCATGTAAGTGAAGAGTTGTTGAAAGCTCTTGATGCACAAGGTATGCGAGCGCTGTATGACGACATGGAGAATCCGCTCGTACGAGTGTTGGCTCTTATGGAGTATCTGGGTATAGCAGTTGATCGTGAGCAATTGAATTCAATTGCTGCACGCCTCACTGCTGAGGCCCGAGAGTTGTCAGAACAAATTCAATCTCTTGCTGGATATCCGTTTAATCCGAATTCGACAGCTCAACTCGGAAAGATTCTGTTCGATGAACGTGGTCTGACTCCACCAAAGAAAACCAAAACTGGCTATTCAACAGACGCCGCAACCTTGGAAAAGTTACGAGAAGATTGGCCTGAATTCATAGAGCCGTTGATGCGTTATCGCGAAGTCGAAAAGCTCCGTGGCACGTACGGAGAAGGCCTGCTTGCCGAAGTCGCTTCTGATGGTCGCATCCACGCAACTTTTAATCAGACTGTCGCTCGAACTGGTCGGCTATCAAGTGACCAGCCGAACCTCCATAACATCCCAACGCGTACTGAAGAAGGTCGCGTATTTCGAACTGCTTTTGTTGCGTCACCTGGTTGTGAGTTGATGGTCGCCGACTACAACCAAATTGAACTGCGCTGTATTGCTCACTTGGCTAATGATCCGGGCTTAATCGAGGCTTTCACCAGCGGTCAAGACGTGCACAGTGCAACTGCAGCACGTGTTTTTGGTGTTTTGCCAAGCGATGTCACCTACGAACAACGTTCCAAAGCCAAAATGGTTTCGTATGGGCTTGCTTATGGAATGGAAGCATTTGGTCTAGGACAGCGACTTGGCATTCGTACCGATGAAGCAGCCGAAATACTTGACGCTTACTTTGTGGCTTTTCCAAATGTTCAGGCGTACATGGATCGCACTGTCGCCGAAGCTAAGACTCGCGGATACACCGAAACACTTTTTGGGCGTCGTCGGCGAATACCCGAACTTGAAAACGCCAACTTTCGAATTCGACAAGCGGGTGAACGCCAAGCGATGAACGCTGCGATCCAAGGTCTGGCAGCTGACATCTTCAAGATCGCGCTCATCCGAATTGATGTTGCGCTGAGTGAAGCCGAATTGGCGAGCCGCCTTGTCTTGCAAGTACACGATGAAGTCATCGTTGAAGCACCGAGTAACGAAAAGTCAATAGTTGAGTCGCTCGTTCTAAAGATCATGCAGAATGCGACTGCACTTGATGTTCCTCTTGCCGTCAATTCGGCGTGGGGAGCAACTTGGGCTGAGGCGAAGTCATAAACATCGGAAATTGTTGATGACTGATCACTGGTTTGAACCAATGGCGAGTCACATGGGTCGCGCCTACCTGAGGTATTCGTTCACCAAAGGAACTGTTCAAGAAATTGACTTCTTGGTGAAGCATCTCGATCTCAAGCCGGGGCAAAGGGTGCTTGATGTGGGGTGCGGTCCTGGTCGCCATGCCCATGAACTGGCCCGCCGAGGAGTCGTGGTTCACGGAATCGATATCAGCCAGGAATTCATTGACATAGCTACCGAAGACGCAGTCGAGGGGTCTACTTTTGAACGTCTCGACGCTCGTGTTCTTGGAGATGCAGAGCATCTTCGAGGATTTGATGCTGTTATCTGCTTGTGTCAGGGGGCGTTTGGACTGATGACCGCCCAAGGTGATGATGAAGCTGTTGTTCGAGGCATGGGCGAATGTTTGGTTCAAGGTGGTCAGTTGGCTTTGTCGGCGTTTAACGCCTATTTCGCGGTGAAATACCACGTAGATGCCTCTTTTGATGCTTCCAGCGGAGTGTCTCATGAAGTCACGGAAATCCGTAATAGCGCTGGAGAGGTTCGCCTGGTCGACTTGTGGACTGGCTGTTACACGCCCCGTGAACTGCGCTTGTTGTTGTCTAAGAGCGGTTTTACCGTCATTTCAATATCTTCGGTTGAACCAGGTCTTTATGTTGAAGCCGCTCCGACTGTTGAATCGCCAGAGTATTTGGTGAAGGCGGCCAAGGATTAAACCCTGCTTGCAAATGGATCGGGCGGGGGAATAGTGCCCCTGGGCTGGTAACTTTGCAGGGCTCTGCCGTTTGGTGGAGCTGTCCCTGTCCAATCAACTTCGCAACCAACTATTGGTTGTGAAGTTCTTATGAAAGTGAATATCCCTTGTCCGACACTCTGAGCCCCTCCACGTCTGTTTCCTCTGCAATGGGAACATTTGACGCTGAAGGAAATTACGTTCCTCGCCAAATTACTGAAAACGACCTTGTTGGTTCATTCGCCGATGCGATTGAAGGCACCATGGTTGAAGTCGAAGACGGCCAAGTCGTTTTCGGAATCGTTGTAAAGATCGACAAAGATGAAGTTCTTCTCGATATTGGCTACAAGAGTGAAGGTGTTATTCCATCACGTGAACTCAGCATTCGTAACGATGTTGATCCCGGCGAAA
>Ga0214919_10000760_pt1 | contig 55339 bp, 58 predicted proteins | sample LL1503_MetaG_FD_177994 | JGI IMG/M metagenome (GOLD analysis project Ga0214919, IMG submission 177994) | Freshwater microbial communities from Lake Lanier, Atlanta, Georgia, United States - LL-1503 | ecosystem: Environmental > Aquatic > Freshwater > Lake | place: USA: Georgia | collected... | reverse complement strand
ATTGGGTAGATTAGTGTGGACCACGTCTTTCTTAATATATAATACATTGTTTTTCAATATATTATAATTTATATAGGACAAAACTGAGGTCGAGAAAATGCTATTTTTAGATCGTAATTAAATTAGTGTGCCGGATTAGTGTGATTTGCATGAATTTTTCTAATTTTTCATGCATTTCTAAAAACATTGTACCTTTGTGATGCTATGAATGAATCACTCAAGTCTTTTAGAAAAAACCTAACTGCTGGAAAGGTATACCGTCGCCAAGAATTGGAGAGATGGTCTAATGCTATTGATAGACATTTAAGTGAATTAGTAAAAGAGGGAGATTTAAAAAAATTAAGTCAAGGGTTATATTACGTTCCAAAGAAAACAAAATTTGGTGAAGCTCCTCCCGATGAAAGCACTTTAATAAATGGATTCTTACAAGATGATCAATTTATAGTTGTATCTCCCAACATGTATAACAACCTTAATATGGGATTGACACAGTTATATAATAGAACATGGGTATATAATCATAAACGCAAAGGTTCTTTTACGCTGGGAAATAGAGTGTTTGAATTCAAACTAAAATCGAGTTTCCCAAAAACATTAAGTAAAGAATATGTTTTGGTGGATATGCTTAACAATCTATCTGAATTAGCAGAAGACACTAGCTTGGTACTTAATCAATTTAAAAAGCGTGTTAACGACTATAACTTTGATAATTTATATCATATGGCAACAAGATATGGAAACAGCATGACTAAGAAATTAGTAAAGCAACTACATAAAAATAATGAACTTGTATATGCGTAATTACATCCATAATGATCCTGAATTTAAAGAACTGATATTAATTGTTGCTGACAAATTAAAAATTGAACCTTATTTGATTGAGAAGGATTATTGGATCATGCACACGCTTTATGGATTAAATGTTCAAGGAATAGAATTTGAACTTAAAGGAGGTACATCATTATCTAAGGGTTATGGTATTATTGACCGCTTTTCGGAAGATATAGATATACATATTAAAACCAATTTTGGTTTACAAATAGAAGGGAAAGAAGATGACGAAAAAGTCAGAAATGATAGAAAAGCATTCTATGACAAGCTAAAAGATGAAATAAAAATTGATGGAATTATTGGAGCCGAGAGAGACGTTAATTTTGATGACGTGAAATTTAGAAGTGGTGGCATTAGACTTAATTACAAATCTATCTCACCAAAAATTGAAGGAGTAAAAGAAGGTATACTTTTGGAGGCAGGATTTGATCAGGTGGCTCCAAATAAACCCGTTAGTATATCTTCTTGGATCTTAGATCATGTGAAAGAAATTGAAGGTGAATTTAATTATATTGACAATACAGCCAAAGGAGTGCTTTGTTATTTACCAGAATATACGTTCGTAGAGAAAGTACAAACCATCATTAGCAAGCATAGAAAAGAAATCCAAAAATTAAAAGCAGGCAGTACTGATGATCAAGTGAATTTTATGAGACAATATTACGATGTGTATTGCCTTTTGAATAGCGAATCAGTAATTAAGTTTATTGGTAGTGAAAAATACAACGAACATAAAAAGAAACGTGTCAAAGGTGCAGATGCAGCAATTGACTTAAAAAATCATCCTGCTTTAACATTGGAAGATGAAAATATTTTTAATTCATTCAAGGAACGATATCAAAAATCATCAAATTTATACTACAAAGGTCAGCCCGATTTTGATGATATAATGGCTAGGATTCGAACTCATATACATTTGCTTTAAGACAGCTGCTCATCAAATTGCATACCAAATAAATGATTTTAAATATTATTTTGGCCTGTTTGATGCATTCAAAACCGAATCTCGTCCGCAGTTTTGTCACCAATCGAGTTTTTACGTTGATTTACGTATATTTTGATGTATACTGGACCAAGAAAATTTATATTCTCAATTATTTGATAATCAATATTTTATAAAATATCACTGACGTGAACAGGGTCGAGAAAATGTTATTTTTAGATCGTGATTAAATTAGTGTGGCGGATTAGTGTGCTGGGAAATTGGTGAGGAGGGAAACAACCAAATTTTCTGTCTGCAAAAACATATAATATTCATAAGAACAATCAAATATAAATCCATTTAGTTTATAAAATTTATGTTTACAAAAGGTTACAATAGCCTGATTATTTTATCATAAAAAACACACTTATAAATTACAAATAATTTATATAGTATATTTTTTTTCTCAAGTATAACTAAATAGTAATATGTAAAATTTCATAAGTAACCGCTCTGTATGGCAAAAGTCTTTTATCCTTAAATTTTAGAATAACATTAGCTTCAAATTTTAAATAAAAATTAGTATCTAATTGAGGATGCCCAATAAAAATTAATAGCAATGACATTAAGAAAAGGAAAAACAAAAACATTATTAGAAAGTTCAATTGATTGCGCATTGTTAGCAGTTGAAATCTATAACAAGCCTAGAACTCCATTTCGAGTTGAAAGTTTTATAACACATATGATCATGGCATGGACTAGACTATTGCAGGCCCACTTTAATCAAACAATTGGTGATACATATTTTCATAAAGAAAAAAACGGTAGATATAAAATTATTGATGGTGAAAGAAAAGCATGGGAATTAAAAACATGTATTCAAAAGTATGGAGAAATGAGTGATGCAATAAAAGCTAACTTAGACTTTTTTATACGATTTAGAAATAGAATTGAACATAGAATAATTAATAAAGAAGATATTGGTATTATCATATTTGGTGAATGTCAATCTTTATTATACAACTATGAAAATGAATTAGTAAAGTTATTTGGAATAGAATATGCTCTTAATGAAAATTTAGCATTTTCATTACAATTTTCAAAAATTCGAACATCCCAGCAAACACTTGCAAGTAAAAAATTACTTTCTTCAGAATACAAAGAAGTTATTGATTTTATCAAAAAATATAGGGATAATATTAAAGATGAGATATTTACAACACAAGAGTTTAGCATAAAACTTATACAAGTTCCAAAAATCAGTAATACAGGGAGAAATGACTTGGCAGTCGAATTTGTAAACTGGAATTCTCTTTCTGAACAAGACAGAAAAAAATATGAAAAACTTACATCAATTGTAAAAGACAAGGTCGTGAGAACTGAAGCAGTAAACGTTGGTAAGCTTAAACCAGGTAAAGTCATCGAAGAAGTAAATAAAAAATATACGCCAAAGATTAATCATGCGGATCATAAAAAAATATTAGCAATATTTAGAATCAGGCCCTACAAAGAGTTTGGGAATGATCAAGATCCATTTGAAACAAACACAAAATATTGCCATTATGATGAAGCACATAATGACTATATGTATCAAGATTGTTGGGTTGAATTTTTAGTCAGCAATTTGAGTAGTGGGAAATTGAACAAAGAACTTTGGAAACAACAATTTAACAATCGAAGTTATTTAGAAATTAAAAACTATGAATGATTATCTACAAAATAGTCACTTTGCTCTTGTTCAGAAAGTGCAGTTACATTCCACCATCCATTACACATTCTTTCAATGGTATGATAACAGTAAGGACAAGTAATAGGCTCTTTTTCCTTGGTTCCAGGCATTTGTAACTTATGTTCTTGAACATTGAATGGTTTTTCGCAAGATTGACATTTTTGTATAGCCATAATTTTATTTTTTTAATTATATAATTTCCTAACATTTAGATTCATATAAAAATTCTAACTACTTCCATTTCTAGCCAAAATTTTATCTTATTAACATTTGCTACTCCAGCTACTTTATCAATAGTAATAAGTTCTTATTGCTTCAGTGAACTTGATTATTATCTTATTCAAGATATATCGTGTAATAACTAACATTTAAATTAAGATTTTTTATTTAAGCACTAGTTTTGTTCAATAAATTTAGGTATAAAAAATGATTCATCATTCGATATTTACACTTAACCGCCAAATAAAAAAGCCACCCGTTTTACCGAGTGGCTCCCATACTAACCATAACATCCATCTAATACTGTTTATTCAGCAATTTCTATACTATATTCAGCATCAGTTAATATAAACCCTGTTTTATACATCAAGCGCTCCTCAAAGATGAAATAAGGTGAACACCTGAGAAATATTGTATTGTCTTCCTCAGTAAAGCACTTGAGAAAGTCTGGGAACTGCTTCCTGCACTTAAGTAGGCCTTTTTTGGCATCCTTAATTTGAGGAGCATAGATACTTGGGTCAGCATCTTCACCCATAATTTGAAGCTCCTTTTGCATTAAATCCTCTGCATATATAATTTGTGCAGTCCAAGTCACAATACGCTCAATTATACGCAACTCACTGTCATTATAACGGTGTGTGCCGCTCATATACACATTGTAGCCCATTGTTCTAAATTTGTCAAGGTAATCAACCACTTCAGCGTTCGCTTCATGTGAGTTAAATTTCAGAGACGTTATTGCTAACCATGTAGCAAAGTTTAAATCGTTGATATTTATATTCTTTTTCATTTTTTTTGTTTTTTTGTTTAATAAAATTTATGGGATTGTTATGTTAATATTTTTTCTGGTTAATACAGTCCATATAAGAGCAGGTACTTTTATTCCAATAGATTCTTCTCCCCTGCTGTGTTGGGAGCCATCTCTAAATACTCTTTTGGCATTAAGATATCGTCACTTGCATATAAGCCAACCTTATGCATTATGCAATCTTGAAAAAGAAAGTAGGGTGCTGTTTTTAGGATGATATCATCGCCTTCAATATAAAAGAAGCGAATACCTTCTGGATAATTGACTCGGCATTTCATTAAACCGATTTCTGAGTCACTCATGTAACTATAAAGCAGATCTAATTCCAGCTCCTCTCCTTCATCAGCTACTCCATAGCGTATAAGCTCGTCTGCCGATATTGATTGTGTTATCCACGCAGTAAGGCGGTCTATTACAAGCATCTCGTAATCGGTGTAACTATCAAGTTCAATACCCTCGAGAATGTTATAACCTTCGCGTTTAAGCGAATTGATAAACTCACACAGTTCCTTATTTGTTGTGTACATGTAAGCATCTTTTGATGTCATTGCAATCATTGTTAACTTGTTTAAATGATCGATTTTTTGATTGATTGTAGCCATTTGTATTTTTTTTGTTTTTAAAATTATTTAAACTTGCTTTTGTGTAGTCACACTTCGTATGGCTGCACAAAAGATTAAAGACCCTTTTCTTCACGCTCTTGCCATATTTTTTCCATCTTATCGGCAAACTGATCGCCAGACACTTTAATGTATCGCATAAACGACTTGTACGATTTATGACCACTAATAGACATAATTATCATTGGATCGGTACCTCTTATATATTCATTGGAGCAGAACGAACGGCGCGCTGTATGCGTCATTAGAAACTCATACTTCATCTTCTCAATCTCAACCAGCTCTCGCTTGTATGTAATCTGTTTCGTAAATGGCACATGCAAACTTGGCATCTTCTCTCCCACAGTTTTAATTATTGCATTGAATTCATTATTCCTTGGCACTGGTGGTAATACATAGTTGTACTTCTGCAAAATCTCATTCACTATTGGATGAATGGGTATCGTAACCTTCGCTCCTGTTTTTACCTGTATAAAAGACAGCCTATTGTTACGAATGGCGCTTGGGTCCAGGACACTATAGTCCGAGAATCTCATACCTGTAAAGCAGCCAATAACAAACATATCGCGCACTACTTCCTGCTCAGGCAAATCAAATTTCTTAATCGCATACATCTCCTTAATCTGATCCATGGTGATATAAATGGCATCCGTCTCTTCTCGACTAGTATCAAATTTTAGTTCCGTTAAAATTGCAGGTGGTAGCTTCTTTAGCTTCACTGCATACTTAAAAATCTGAAGCATGTCCATCATAAATTTAGCGTGCGTGTTCATAGACCATTCAAGATCCAAGATCAAATGGTCGCTAAGCAAATCAATATGCTCTTGAGTGACCTCCCAGATTTTTAAATCCCAACCCTTTGCATTAAAAAAAGCTATCATCTTTTTACGTGTAGTTTTAAAACTATTAATAGTGGATTGCTTCAGCTTCTTTTTAGTTGGAGACAATCTAACACCTGCTTCACCGTCCTTTATAAAGTAATCAACAAAATTTGAGAAGGTACCCTCTCCACGCCCTACTCCACTCTTCTTATTCTTATTAAAACTAGTACGTGGGTTATCTATTAATTGATTTAGTTTTTCCTCCAACTCAATAAAAGTTAATCGAGGCTTACCATACCTGTATTGATCTAGGTACTCATAAATGGATAACTCAATTTCTTTGAGCCTTCTACTAATTAAGACGTTTGTACTTTTACCAGCGTAAGTTTTTACAAACCCTTTTTTGAAATCCCAATCAACTACTTTTGTTTTATAACCTGGATGAAGCCTTAACCTTACACCATCAACAGCAACATCAATAATAATTGATGTTGCTGTTGCATCTTTATTTGTTAAGCGATAGATCACGGACATTTTAGTTAGATTTACGATTTAAATAATTTGAAACATTGTGCTTAGTCAATTTCCATTTCTTTCCAGGCTTAACTCCAAAGATCTCTCCGCGCAACAGCATCTTTGATAATGTTTGAGTTGAAATACCGATGACCGATGCAGCTTTTTTTAAAGTCCAAATCTCATCCTTGTCGATGTCAGGCGGTGGCACATTTGATGCGTACTTTCTCATCTCATTGTAGATAATTGATTTTATGTACGCGTCTAATTCAGGAAACATGCCCTCGGGGAAAAGTGAGCTCATAATTTAAATTTTATTTGATTTATTTTTTTGATTGTAATAGTCATAAACACTATACGCTGCTATACCTATTACAAGTCCAACTCCTATAAAAATCAAGAGGTTCCAACCTCCATTATTTTCAGGTAGGCCAGTTTTGATGACAGTTGCTGTATTCATAATTGGCACAGTAGTTGGTTTAACTGTTGAGATTAAATCCGCAGAATCTTTTACAATTTCAACAGAGTTTAATGAAGTAGCTTTCTTGTACAAGCGATAGTAAGCTGCGTTACTTAATAATTGATTAACCATTTTTGTAAATTTTAATTTTGTGTTCAGTAAATAATATGTACGCATGGTCACCGACGGCAATACCATCTATGCCATCCTTTTCAAAGCTTCCAGTTGTTACATCCCACTGGAAATTGTACTTGAGAAATTCTTCGGTCGAAATAGGTACACCGTATCCAAATTTGTGTGCGAGCAACTTCAGAATTCTGTTTGCCTCTAGAATCGATAAGGAGGTTTTTCTTAGCAAATGATAATTTGCCTTCTCTCTTTCTTTTTTTAACTGCCAAGCACATTCGTTACAGCAGGTCTCAGCGTTTCCATGTCTATCAACTGGAAGGAGTTTTCTACAAGCACTTAGTTTACAAAATGTTCTTTTCATTTTATTTTTTTTACTATATTTGAAATAATTTACCGTTCGAATCAAGTTTGTAACTATTACAAACTTTGAATTCATTACCAAATATATTACTTTTTGGTAATTACTACCAAATTTTTTGGTATTTAATTAATTTTTATGCAGCCGCTTAGTGAATTATTCAGGTCAACAATCGAGAATTTTTCTAGTTTACTACTGGAACACAGGGTTAAACTTGCAGATATTACCAGTGAAAAAGAGGTTTTAGGGCTAAGTGACGATGAAATCTTAGAAAAGGATGAAGTGTTCCCTAGAAGGTATGAATTAGAGACATTGAGGTACTGGAGGAAAATGGGCCTACTTCCCTTTTTTGATCAAAGTAAGCATGCCTATATAAGTATCTCTCAACTGATGTGGCTCAGATTTTTATCCGAACTTAAAAACCTAGGTGCTAGCATTTCAATGCTAAAGGAGGCAAACTACTATTTTATAGAAAGAGGATATAAGGATGAGGTGGCCCGTATAAACTTAATAGAGCTAAAGAAAAAACTAACAAAGGAACTAGAAAAAGAACCAAACAATGCCACCAACATACAAACCTTTAAAGATGTAGAATATATTCTTGATGATAGACTGCTTAAATACTCTATCCAAATTGACTTTAATTATTTCAACTTTAACATAATTGATCATATAACAAATGGTACTGATGTACAGTTCGCAGTGACTTCAGAAAGAATAATAAATAAAGAAAATAATGAGGTAGAAAAAAAACACACATTCAGTGTAATAAGAAATCATGATGACAAGGATTTTTTGAACACAGTTTTAGATAATGATAAAATAGAATTTTTCGATTTTGAAAAAAAAGCTCTTAAGAAACCCGCCATTTTATTCCCTGCAAAATTTTTTATAGAGGATGTTTTCGGAGATTGTAGTATCTCAGAAAAAGCATTCAACATTATAATTCTGACAAAAACAGAGAAATCATTATTTAAAGAAATAAGAAATCGAAAAGTAAAAGAAGTGAAGTTGTTGCCGAAAAATGGCAAAATAGGAAAGAAGCATTTTAGTATAATAGATGAAAAAGGGAAGCTTATTACAGAAAGTATAAAAAAAATAAAAGTCCTAATGGGGACTAAAGAATACGAAAAAGGATTTGCTACATTAACTGATGGAAACAAATTAGAATTTAACCCGAAATCATACGCTCCAGAAAATAAAGAAAATTAATACTTTATAATTCAGTTTTAAAGTGCACAATATTTTTGCACAAAAAAAGCATTTGAATAGCATTCTGTTATAGAAAAATTGAGATTAATTGCAATTAATCTCAATAAATTATGGAAAAATTAAAAGTAAGTGTAATTACACTTCATTAGGAAATTATAATTTATTAGAATTAATTGTGATTTAGTATGAATTACTAATATTTTAATCATTAAGTACAATTCAAAGTAATACCGATTGATTACTTGTAATTAAAATTAATTACAAGTAATCAATAAATTATGGATAAACTCAAAGCAAGTGTAATTACATTTTCTTTAAAAATTATAATTTATTAGGATTAATTGTGATTTAGTATTACAACTACTAAAAAGAAATAACATAAATAAATGATCTACCTACATAAAATACTCCCCACATTTGTACTACCCATAATGCTGGTGATAATATTAATCATAATAGGATTAATCAAGAACAAAAAAAAGCTTATTTATATAGCGATAGGTTTTTTATATATAATGTCTATCCCTATATTTTCTAATAATTTTTTTAAACTAGTAGAAGGTAGTGAATACAGAAAACCCATTAGCGCAATAGATAATGCAGATGCAATTGTAGTTCTAAGTGGAATGTTGGGGATAAATGAAATTGGAGATTCAACCTATATAGAATGGGGAGACCCCGATAGGTTTTTTGGTGGTATAGCTTTATTTAAAGAAGGTAAGGCTCAAAAGCTAGTATTTACAGGAGGCAAAATGCCTTGGGATAAAGTAAAGAAAACGGAGGGAGAAGTGTTAAAAGAATATGCTATTTCAAATGGCATACCCGCTGAAAAGATATTTGTAACGAATAATGTGGAAAATACAGCAGACGAGGCATTAGCTGTAAAAGAATTAATAAGCCCCAATAAAAAGATAATACTTGTAACATCGGCTTTTCATATGATCAGAGCAAGGAAGCTCTTTGAGAAACAAGGATTTATTGTAATACCTTTTAAGGTAGATTATAAAACAAGCCAAAATAAGGATATCGGCATTATGGACCTTTTACCAAGTTCAGGAAATTTAGAATTAACTGAAACAGGAATTAGAGAAATTATAGGTAGGCTTTTCTACTTAATCAAAGGTTAATGACTCACTCCTTTTCTAAATAAAACATTCGTAAAAGTTTTTATAATTATTTCAATATCAAACAAGAAAGACTTTTTATTTAGATACTCTTCCTCTAACTGTACTTTTTTTTCAATCGAAATGTCATCTCTTCCATTAATTTGAGCCCACCCTGTAATGCCTGGTTTTAATTTATCTACTCCTTTAGCAACTCGTAAGGACATTAAATCATCTTGATTATATAAAGCTGGTCGAGGACCAACAAATACCATTTCTCCATTTACAATATTAATAAGGTTCGGTAGTTCATCCAAACTAGTTTTTCTAATAAACTTGCCTATTTTAAGTAAATATTGATCTGGATTAGCTAAAAGATGGGTCGCAACATTGGGTGTATTTTTCTTCATGCTACGAAACTTATAGATTTTGAAGAAAGTCAGGTTTATACCAATACGTTTTTGTGTGAAGAAAACAGGAAAGCCATCTTCAATTGTGATGAAAAGTGAGACTAAAATAAATAATGGGGAAAGGATAATGATGAGAACAAAAGCAAAAAATCTATTAAGCATCGTTGTGTAATTTAAACCCTTTTAAAACAGGAGTTGAATCCCAGCCAAAAGTATTTCTTGCTTTTGAATCATCAAAAGTTAAAGTTGAGATTATTTTAGATGATTTATTGGAGTTGATTGGAAATGCATCTTCAGATATATCACCAGATTTTGCTAAAATTTTATTAACAAAAAGTGGGATATTTGAAACAAACTTCTTTCCAATTTGCCATGCCAAATAATGGCTTAAGTCCTTAAAACTTCGATGATATCCATCAGTAAGATTATTCGTGCCACCTACTTCTGCTGCTTTAAGAATAAATTTTGCAACATCGGTTTCTAATACCATTTATTTTTTGCATTTCCACCACCAATACTAAAATAAAACCCTCTTTTAATTCCATTAATCATTTCAAAGAAAAATATTATTAACTTCTTATATTGTTATCTTTTTGTACTTTCCCACATTCCGTTTTGTCTAATAAATAATGATTTTATAAATCCAATAAACAAGGCACTATTTAAATTGCAAAAATAAAAGGGGATAAATAAAAAAAATGGAAGCTTGCCGTTTTTTCTGAAAATAAACGCAATAATTGCTAAGGAATAAAATAAAATTTGAAGATAAAATAACAGTAGAAACAAATTTTGAGACAATAACAAAATATTTAAAGAAAATAAAAATATTAATATTAATGGAACAAGCCACCGTAATACTCGATGTGACCAAAATACAAAAGAAGGCTTTCCAAGTAAAGGATTAAGTAAGCTTGTTAAATGCATTAATGATAAATAATGCCCAGTCGCATCTCTTATATGTCTATTAAACTCTGCCTCAATAGTTGGTGCTACACTTTCATATACAATAGCTTCTTCAGCATAATCTGATCTAAAGCCCTGTTTAATAACATTCATTGAAATTGTAAAATCATCATTTATGCAATTATGTTTTAATGGTAAAAACAATCTCTTTCTAATTGAATAGACGGCTCCAGTTGCTCCTGCAATATAACCTAATTTACTTTCTTGTTTTTTAAGAAAATTTTCATATTTCCAATAAAAAGATTCTCCTTTTCCACTAATAACATCTTCTGGATTATTGTATATTACTTTCCCACATGTAAATCCAATGTATGGATCAGCATACGGTTTTAACAAGTGTATTATTGTACTTTCAGTATATTCAACATTTGCATCAGAAAATATTATTATTTCGCCTTCTATTACCTCTAATACCTTATTAATGGATTGGGATTTCCCAGAACGAGGGAGAGAAGAGAATATAAACTGGGGATGCTTTATATATGATTCACAAATATTATTTGTCTCATCGGTTGACCCGTCAGAAACCACTCTCAATTTAGCATTCTTAAAATTTTTTAATACTAATAAGGAGTTTTCAATCTTCTTGGCAATTACCTTTTCTTCGTTATAAGCAAGAATCAAAAAGTCAAATTTAATACCCCAAATATCAAAGTCAACATCAATAGTGCGTTTTGTCAAATTTTGCCTTATCAATATTAATAATAATGGATAACCAAAATAAGTATAAAAAACTATTAATATTGAGAACCAGTATAAAAATTCCATTATGATTTTAAAAATATACTTCAGTAAAAATAGAATTCAAACTATGACCTTTTGATGTTAAAATATTTTGAACATCATAAATCATATTAAAATTTCCACATAAATAAAATATTGAGTCAGTATCAAAATTCATATCTTGAATATAATCAGTTACTCTGCCATGAAAACTATTTGATTTCTTATCTTGAGAAGTACATAATTTATAATCATCTTTAAACTCGTCTTTAAAATAAGCGTCTTGAGAATTTTTAACCCCGTGTATAATTCTAAATTTTAAATTCGGATAAGAATTATACATACTTCTAAATGGAGCTATTCCCGTTCCTGTTGCAATCATTATAATTGGTTTATCCTGAATTGAAATATAATCAAGACAGAATCTGCCGTGAGGTCCCCTTATTTTTAAAACATCGCTGGCTTTTACTTTTTTTAACAACGGGGAAAAATAACCATTTTTAACTTCTTTTACAATAATCTGTAAAAAAGGATCTTCCTCGGCACTACAAATAGAATATTCTCTGTCATGTAAGTCTCCAGGCAACGAAACTATAACATGTTGACCCGAAGCAAATTCAAAATTTGGCTTTTCAAAAGTGAGTAAAAAAGTACTATCAGTTAGGTAATCTATATTGGTAACCTTACAATCAAATACTTTCGCAGTATAAGTTGGTTTTGTTTTTATTTCTGACATTATGAATTATTTGTTTAATTATGATTAATTATTTCTTTTGATACATTTCTGAATAAATACTTTCTTATGTTCAAGAATCCAATTATATTTTTTCTTAATTCAGTTGGTTGATATATACCAGTAATAAGTTTTTTTAGAATAAAAGATGGGCGTAAATAAAATTTTCTTCTCGCATCATCACAAAAATCTAAACATTGCTGAAATGTCAATCCATTATCATTTTCATTGATTGTCATATTATGCATGCCAGACGGTGTAACCCAGTTTCTATAGTCTTGCTCTCGAATATACCCTGTTTGAATTGCCCATTCATAAGCTTTTGTTCCGGGATAAACTTGTAAAGGAAAGAACTGCACTGTATCAAAATTTTGATCTATTGCCCACTCCAATGATCTATTTAAAGTTTCTAGTGTATCTCCAGGATTACCTGCCATAAAACAAGCGTGAATTTTAATCCCAGCTTTTTTTGCATCGCGAGAATAGTTGTATACTTCTTCCATTTTAATACCCTTGTTCACTCTGTCTAATACGTTTTGATCAGTCGATTCAAACCCTGTTACTATTAATCTACATCCAGCTTTTTTCATCAAACTCAACGTTTCAAAATCTAAATTAGCTCTTGCTTCACAAGTCCATTTAATTTTATTTTTAATTTTTATCAATTCTCTTGCTGTAGCTTGAGCATGTGATTTGTTCATAGTAAAAGTATCATCATCTATTAACACCTCTTTTACTTCAGGTAAATTATTAGCAATCCAAACAAATTCTTCAGCAATGTTTTTTGGAGTTCTAGATCTAAAATTACCAAACATTGTTTGAGGATATAAACAATAATTACATCTTGCATTGCATCCTCTACTAGTAAAAATCGAGATCATTGGGTAACGCACATGGCCATAATAATAATTTTTTATATTAAGGTGCTTTTTATATACTTTACTCCCAAATGGAATTATATCTAGATCATGTATATAGGGCTGATCGATATTATTAACTACTATCCCAGAACTATTTTTGTAAGTCAACCCCTTTAAATCCTTCCAATCTTTTGAATCTTTTAAACACTTTAAAACTTCGAGAATTGTTACATCATATTCACGTCTTGCAACCATATCTACAAAATCAAACTCGCCAACAATTTGGGGTGCACAAGCAGAAGCATGAGTGCCAACTAATATTATTAAGGAGCTATTTAATTTTGATTTTAATTCTTTCGCAAAAGTTAAATCAGCATCAATACTTGGGGTACTTGTACCAATTACAATAATTTTAGAATTTAATTTTACAACTAAATCAACTGAATCTCTGAAAGAAATTTTATCTGCAATACTATCTATCAATTTACAATCGAATCCATTTTCTTCTGCAAATCCACATGCATATGCTAACCATGCAGGATAATATAGTGTTCCACTTTTGGTGACCGCTGGACTTCTTGATTCCCTAGAAAACCCTTCCAAAAAAGGTCCATTTATAAACACTGCATCTTTTTTCATTTTTTTTATTTTTTTTAAAAAATTGGGGTTAATTTAGTTAATATTTATCAGATCTTACAAATTTAGATAAATAATAATTAAAATAATGTATGTTAGTTACAACTTATTAACAACTAATAAAATTTTACTTATTTGGCAATTATGAAATCAAAATATTTTGAAATTTCTCTTATCATCACATCACTTGAAAATGATTGAATAAATTTCTCATAAGCATTATCAACCATCTTTTGTTTTTCGCTAATATTTCTGTAAATAAATTTAATGTTTTCCAATAGTTTTTCTATATCTTTTGCTGGATAAAGCATCCCAGTTTTACCATGTGTTATTAAGTCAGGGACTCCTCCAACTTCCGCAGCTATTGTAATAACTTTATGGGCAAATGCTTCAATGATGGTAATGGGTAATACCTCATTAAGTGAGGGTAAAATAAATACATCCATTTCAGCAAAAAAAGGGCTTACATTTTGTTGAAAACCAAGAAATTTAACCCTACTATTTAAGCCTTTTGATACAACTATATCTTCTAATTCATATCTTAACGGTCCTTCACCAATAATAACGCATTCATAATCTATTTCATTAAGATGGGACAATGCTTCAATAAGATAAATTACGCCTTTCTCAATGGATAAACGGCCAATAAATCCTATTTGAAATTTTCCTCTTTTACTCTTCGAAATATTTTTTTCGATAATATATTCACTTGCATCAATTCCGTTATAGATAACACGAATGTGTTCAGGAGATATATGTGCAATATCGACAAAATGCTGTTTATTACTTTCCGAATTAACAATAATACCATTACTAAATTTATCTATAATAAAATATATATAAGGATAAATTAGCCTTTGTATTCTATTTAAACCCTCGTGAATAATTGCGTTGTGCAAGGAGCAGCATAATTTTTTCTTATAAAAAATATTGACAACTGCAAAAAGAAAACTAGAATTAGTCAAGTGAGTGTTTATAATATCAAAGTCTTTTCTTTTCAGTAGTCCGGTTATAGTTCTTATTCCTTTAATTGATTTATAGTTTACCGATAAAGTATTAAAGTCTTCATTCCGAAGCATATCAGCAAGTGCTCCTTCAGGAAGTAAAATTGTTACAATATTCCCTTCTTTTCTTAAATTTTTTGCAATTGTGATAAATATTTTCTGTGCTCCTCCAATTTTAGAACAACCAATTGCAAGTAAAATATTTTTTGTTTTTTTCATTAATCTATTCAAAGTAAATGTATACTATCTTCACTTTTTTATGGTATCATTGAGTAATTCTTTAAGGCCCCTTTTATGGGCAACAGCAATCATCCCAGCTATTACCCCCTCAATTTGTCCAAATGCAAACTGAAAATGTCTTGATTCTAAAGAAATTACTCCTTTAACAAAGCGCGCTATTATAGTTGTTGCCTGTGACCAGAGGAAAGCACTGCGCGAAAGCTCTTTATTAGATTCAACAAAATAGAAACGCCAAAGTGTCTCGGTACGACCATAATAACGATGTTTCCTCTTAATCCTCAAATCATATTCGTGTTCATGATTCACTCTTGCATCTGCGCAAACAAATAGTGGATAAAATTTCCCAATAGGATAACTATAATTCAAATCTTCCGAACTAGCCCACATAGCATCATTAGGGGAATTGGTGAATTGTTTAAGGATTTCCTGCCGCCATACAGTAGCACCGCCACAAACCCATTCCGATGGAATGCTTTCACTAATGGACAGTATTGGGGTATTGATTCCGGAACTCAACACTTTACCTGGCTGTGGTCCGGTAAGTCCCATCATTCCCTTCAACAAAGTATGTTTCTCGGGCTTACAATTAATAATATTGAATGAGACAGCCGCTGTTTCTGCTGGTATTATATTCCAATAAGAAATCATTTTCTCAATTGCATCTGGCATAAGAACAATATCATCGTCAAGAGAGCCTACCAATGGCGTTTTGATATCTAGTAAAGATATTCCCATATTCCTTTGCCTAATTTGCCCTGGTGGTTGACATTCATAAAACTCCACTGGCAATCGTTCTTTATAGCTCAGTACTAAATCCTTAATGCACACTCCTCCATTTATAATAATAATCCTACTGCATTGAGTGGTCTGAGCAGCAAGGCTATCCAAAAGATTTTTAATCTTACTCGGTCGGTCTTTCGTTGGTACAATGAAGGCGATATCTGATCCAATATAATTACCAATTTTCAACATATAAATTATAATTACTGTGATATTAGCGAATTCCTAATCAAGAATCCTGGAATGTCTGTTTGTTTAAAAATCTTGGATGGATATAAGAATAAAAAGGTAGGAAACCATATCCAAGAAAAAACCAATAAATCTGGAACGGCCAAATAGGATGTGTTACTGGAAATATGCTTATAACAACTAATACAGTAATAATTTTGAGCCTTATACTTGGAAACATTGACTTTAACTTTCTAAAGCCAATCAGATATAATAAAAATAAAATAAATAACCCTGAAAAAAAAAGTGCCAAGTTATTATAAACTTTTGACACTACACTTGCAATACCTGAAACAAACTCACCTTCCTCACCGCCGTAAAAGAAACTTGTACCCTCAAAAAAAGGCTTACTTTCAAAACTTAGGTACTCTGGATTGAATGCAAACATAATGTCATTAGCTCTTAAAAAGATACTCGCATCAATAGTTTCCTTAGAAAGATTAACTGCAGCTAATCCGGGGAATAATAGAGAATACATTAGTATAAAAATTGCAATAAAAATACATGCTCTAAATACTCGCATTTTCTGAAAACTCTGACCCCATATTAAAATAATTAAACTAGAAACAATAAGTCCGAGATATGCCATTTTAGACATTGACAAAGTAATTAGCAAACTTAAAAAAAGAGTACCCCATCTATATACACGATGCTGATGTGAAAAATGAATTGCTGTAGCAAAAATTATAATTAACGAAAGTATTATATTAGCTTGAGTGAGACCTGAAGGGCGTCCTTGAATCAAAAGGTAGTTCAGATTTTTCTCTTCTTTAAAAAGAGTTATCTCTGGGGTAACAGCTCCTTCACCATGTGTAGTAAAAATCATGACAAGTTTTCCTCCTAATCCTGTAATCTGAAGTAGCATAAAAACCACATTTAATATACAAAATACCATTATCTGCTTATATATCAGTTTGGGCTTCAAGAAAGCAACCACAGTTCCGGCTATACAAAAAAGAGTATTTTGACAAATGATATATATAGTTTCAGTCGATGAAGAACCAGATAAAATAGACAGGAATTTAGTAACTACGATAAAGAAAAACAATATATATACAAATAGTTTATTTTGGAAAGAGTTGAAAACTATTAGTGCAGCGAAGATATAACACAACCATCCAGTTAACTGACCGATAAAAATGAAAAAAATATCTGTCTGATTTACTAAAACCATGGTGATAATCAACGATGGCAACATCAACACAAAATGTGCTTTTTCTATAAATTTTTGCATCACCTAAGAGAATATTTTTTGAATCATATTTTTGTAATAAGCGAACCCCACTTTAAACCACATAGATGCACTAGTGTGATCATATTTGCCAAAACTGATTCTATCAAGTTGCAGGTTTGTTTCATCAGCATTTATATTTCCTGAAGAATAGAAAACACGCTCAACTCCAAGACACTTTAATAAAGTAATATGACGATCTGTAAAACAGGTTCCAGGCTGTCCATTTGGAAAAGCAAAATATTTTACTGCGTTATTGAATCGATTAAGCATTTGCTCATTTCGGACAAACTGATCCACAAATTCATCATCATTTAGTGCTTCAGCATTCCAATGTTCATACAAGTGATTTGCATAGATCACGTTTTTTGAACTGCTCCATTTCTTCACCAAATCCAATTCTGCAAACTGACCCTGATATTCAACTAATGCTTTTTTATTCTTTATAGTAGTTTTTGCAAAAAAATTATTGAGTATTTTTGGATTTACTGTGAGATGATAAGGTGGTTTTACTTGATTTGATGCACAATGCTCTTTAAATTCAAAAGATTCTTTACCTAAAAAGCAAAGAACTGCAGAAGTCAAAGGCTTTCTCTCCACTACTGAACTCATATTAATAAAAAACAATGATGGCACATTCATTTCTTCCAATATTCTCAAACCATTTTCGAAGCTACTTTGCATACCATCATCAAATGTAATAAGAGCTGCAAATTGTGATAATTTCGAATTATCGGAAAGCTGTTTGGGATGTATAATTGTGAAATTTTTTTTTATCCATTCTATTTGCTTACGGAATGTAGCAGTTGACACAGCAAGTCCATATTCCTCTGAAAAAAGACTGGGAGTGTCTGTTACCTCATGATAAACAAATACTGTAATTCCATTTTTTCTTATTTTATTTTGCGAGGGTAACATAGAAAAAATAACCCCTAGTGGCACTTTCAGAAGATTTTGTAAACGCACTTTTCTTTTTTTATATTTCGGAAAATCAGGTCAAAGACTGCTGTCGCCATCAAAGAGTGATGGATACCAAGTACTTTTTTGGGCAAATAAATCAACTGGTAATTGCTTATTCACTAGCTTGTATGTAAATGGCGTTGGGAAACTCTTCCTTCCAAGTGCTTTCATATCCTTTACAACTTCTCTTACTTCTTCTGTAAATCCCAGTAATTCGAGAGAAACCACCTTTTCTGATCGGGAAAACTTGTATGCCGCTGCCAGAAGGAATTCTATTACAAGTTTTGAGTTATTTAAAGCTATTAAATCTATAATAACATGTCGTAAGAAATCTGTTTTCCCATTTTTCAACTTTGTTACTGCAAGATATCCTATCAAGTTACTTTGTTCATAACAACAGATGATATGAGTTTTGAACTCTTCTTTTGAAAAATGCCATTTTAAAAGCTCAGAAGATCTATCAGCTAATAAGCATCTATGTTCTTTTCTTTTAGACTCCCATAAGAGATCGAAATCGGTTCCTATTAAATTAGGGTGAATAATTTTTAATTCAAACCTATTTGTCGAAAATTTCATTTTTTTGTTCATGTAATAATCCATTAATGTAACCGGCATCAAAGAAAGTAGTCCTCCAAATTCTACAACTAGCTTGCCTAATGCCATTGGAAATTGCAAGTATCCCAAAATAGAAGTGACAAAATTTCTTCGATGTGTAACCCAAAAAAATAGTTTACTATACACATCCAACGGTACTGTCTTGCAACCCATCTTATCAAAAACGTGATATGCTTTATCATTACTACTTGAATTAAGCAGTATATCAACATTCTTTTGATTGAGATACTTTGACAATAATAAAACTGTCATATTTCTTGACGATGGTTCCACAACCCAGCCCCTTGCCGCTACCGCTTTAATTTTCACTTCACCCAATTCATAACTACGCGAAACATTGCCCAGGAAACCAACCACTTCGTCATTTTCTTCGAGCACCCACCCGATAGGAATGTCGTTATATCTAGCTGGGTTATCCACCCACAATCTTTTCCAATCACCTTCTGTATCAGGAGCTATCCCATATTTGTGTTGCAACGCTGCAACCTTTTTAGCATCTTCTAATACAGCTTCCCGAATTATTGGCATATATATCAGTTGCTGGATCTTTCTTTTAGAATAGTATCAAGTACATTAATATCGAGCTTCGAGAACCTTTGTAAACAAAGTTGCTGAGCTATCGGCAAGTTTTCTGGAAAATCCATAAATGCAGTTGCTATATCATGCTGCAACCAACTATCAAGTTCTTCAGGTTTTGTAACATTTATTCGCCACTTATCCAGCTCATAAAGTGGATCGATTGTAAGTTCGCCGAAATTTTGCAAATAGAATGGCCGCAAGCCTGCAGAAATAGCCTTCAAAATGGCCGTCGTGCCCCTGTAAAGTACCCAGGTACTATGCTCAATATCATTCTCAATGGTGGCATTTGAAAAAATGATATTCGGAGGTATATTCTGAAATACTTTGGAATGTGAAGTTATTTCATCAAAAGAGACACTCGGGTGCAGTCTCCAAATGAAATTAATTTCAGGTCTCAAATATGCACACTCAATGGAAAATTTGAATAGCAGCAGACATTCAGACAATATACCTTCTGGCATTACCAGACAGGCAAGTTGGGCCCTTTGCTTATGTATAATCGTTTTGCCAGAATCTATTACACTTCTGACCGATCCTAAGACTTCAATACGTATCCCTGCAAATTCATGGTTGTTTTTAAGATCATTCTTTGTTTCAATGCCTGGCGTCAGGATGATATCAGGATTATATTGAGTGGCCAGGGTTTGTCTTAAAGCATTTGAAAGTCGGAAAACACCCGTATGCTGGTAGGAAATACAAATTATATCTTGTTTTGCAGTTCTTGCTGCGGCAAAACAAATTCTTTCATATGCATGCCCCTCATACGGGACAATGATAGATTTAGGACGAACTGTTTCAACTAGTTTTTTTACCTGATCAAAAATACGCATAGTTGATTGAGCCTCCCCTGATAAAATTTCATGAGCTGCTTTGAATAATATTTGTTGCCTTAGTGGAGTACTTTCTTTTAAAGCATTCCGCTTTAATAATTTCGATTCTTTCTTCAAAGATTTTCTAATACTGTATTCCTGCTTTAATGAAAGTGAATCTGTAAAATATAATTTAGTGAATAAGGATTTTGCTATAGTATTTTTGATAGATTTATTAAATTCACCAAGGTTATTAATATAACCAATCAAGACCTTGAAGTTTCTTTTAACCAATTCATCCGGAATAGAAGAAAAGTAAAAATCATCCGTATTTTTTAAGTGAGTCCGATTTACAACATGAGAAATAAATAAACAGTCTACATTATCTGGAAGGGTATCGTAACTCTTCCAATAAACAGTGCCCCGGGTTATCGCCCTATATAGTTGCCTGATCCATATGCCAGAATAGATTATGAAATCTCTGAGCTTTTTTTTTGAAACTTGAATCCTTTTTGGTTTTAAAACCAAATCAACATATTGCTGTAATGCAATCGGATGCTCCCTGATTGGATGCAACCAAGGTAGAGCAACTCGCTGAATAGTGGAATCATTCGCATTTAATATTGACTTGCAATTTGCACAAATATTTATAAATTGATTTTCAGTCATTATAGCTAAAGGTAATTTCGTTATTTCAAAAAGCAATAACGGTACATGGTGAACCATCCGCATCCTTGATCAATAACGGAGTGATGATTACTTTAGAAGGAGATTTTGTTAGGTGTTCAAGATTCATGTCTTCCAATATGAGAGTATCGTTGTCAATAAGAAAAGATAAGTGAGCCTTTTTTCCCTCTGGCCTGTCAAGTTTGCTAGTTAAAGAAATAAGATCAAAACCAAAAACACGTAATTGCGGAAAGGCATACTTAAAGAGGTTAGCAAACGAAGCTGGTATTACCGGTTGTGCTGTCCAATATTCATCTTCGCTTCTCTTTGCTCCAAAGCCAGTTTTCAGAATTAATAATTCAATATCACTTGGCAGGTCTTTTATTTTGTCAGGTACTTCCTCAATTGAGCAAGCTAAAAAACCAATTTTCTCAAAAAACCAGAAGGAAGGAGGATAATCAGAACATGATTTTCCTTCATCACTGAAATGACGGGGAAAGTCAATATGTGTACCCGAATGATTGGGGATATTAATTATAAACCCATTAGAATTATCCCCTTGTTTAATGGAGCTGTTTGGTGTAAAAGAAATCGTATTTTTTGAACCCCCATAAACGGGCGTAGATGTTTCATAAACAAAAGATAGAAAAACTGGCATCATAAAAGTTAGCGGCTTGCAATAAGCTTTTGTAAAGCATTTTCAAAAATCTCTGAATTGGATGCAAGCACCTCATATTTATAAGGTTCACCCATTTTAGTTAACTTGTACTTACCCCCTGATGCATTTACCAGTGCAATTCCAGCCGCAACATCCCAAAGATAAATTCCCTTTTCATAATATACATCAAAAACACCCTCTGCCACAAGGCATAACATTAAACTTGCACTGCCTAATGCCCTTATTTTTTTAAATTTCTGAACATTTGAGACAAAATGCATCAATTCACTGGTACCGTAATTTGCTCCTGAAGGAAAACCTGTTGAGAGAATAGCATTACTCAATTGGGATTCACCAGAAACATTCATCGCAATTCCGTTTTTTGTTGCTCTGCCATTCAAATTAGCAGTGTAAGAAATATTATTGAATATATCCTTAACGAACCCATGAGTAGGAATTCCGTCAACCATGAATGCGATTGAAATACCAACACAAGGAAATTTACGAGTGAAGTTTAAAGTGCCATCCAAAGGGTCAACAATCCACCCCGATAGATTAACTGCTTTATCCTTCCAATCGGATTCTTCTGAAAGAATGGGAAATCCCATGCCTGATAATTCATTTAAAATACACTCATTCATCTTCAAATCAACAATTGTTTTAATATCCTTTAGCTCATTTGTCAGAATACCAGGATTATCAAAATAGGATAAAGCTACATCCATGGCTTTATCTAAGGCATGTAAAACTGTGTCAATATGTTGCTGAGTTAACAAAAAAAATGTGCTTTTAAATGATTATCTTCTTGGTAGATTTTGTCCAGTTTATTCATCTTATTTCAATTATTGGTTAGGGTTATTAATATTAAATTGTTCTCGCCAGGTTTCATCGCTGTAATAGATACTAAAAACGAGTTTCATCGTTTCAAAAGCATCATTACTAGTTCCTGACACGATAGGTTTGCTTTGAAGTATGGCTGCTGCAAATTCATTGATTTCGTCGCGCCATGAATTATCTTGTAAAAATTTAATAGTCTTTTGTTCCATTTGGCCGTTATCTGATTCTTCATCCCTAAGCCCAATGACAATTTTTTCCTCTCCATAACTTTTAGAACCAGATAAGATACCGTGTAATTCTATATAACCTTGAGAAAGCGAAATTTCTAAATTAAACTTATGCTGCCATTGAGTAGCTGATGAATTAAGCATTGCAATACGCCCCTTTTTGTCTTTCATAATGGCAAAAGCATTATCTTCTACATCATGACCCCAAAAATCATTGGATATAAAACTTTTAACTTCCTCAAACTCTCCACAGAACAAACGCATAAGATCTACCATATGTATACCCTGATCAAGTAATATCCCACCACCAGCCAATTCACGTTTAGAACGCCATCCGCCTGAAAAGGGGATTATACGACTCTTACCATAAACTCCACGTAAATTAACAACATCACCCAATTCCCGAGATTGAATTATTCGAAGAGCCTCCTTTACAGAGTCGTGGTATCTGTGATTAAACCCGTATTTAAGTTTAAGTTCAGGATATTTTTTTTCCACCTCAATCACATTCCTGATATCTTCGACATTCATTCCAGGAGGCTTTTCACAAAACACATGCATTTTTTTCTCTAGAGCAGCAATGGTAACTTCTGCTGCTATATTGTTTGTTAAACAAACAAACAATATATCTAACGATTCCTTATCTAAAAGCTCTTTATAATTATTATAACAAGCTATACCAGGTAAGTCTACTGAAGAATTTGTGAAATTCTGCTCACAAATAGCGGTAACCATTAGTGAGGGATGTGCGTCGATATATTGGTGCCGTCTCTTACCAACAATCCCATAGCCTGCAATACCTACTTTTAATTTGTTCATTTTATATTATTTGCATCTGTTTTTATAATCAATCAAATGTTCAAGCGATGACATTCCCATTGCCACAACAGCTTCATAAGAATTTCCTCCGGTATGAGGAGTACAGATCAGGTTTTCCAATTGCAACAGTTCGCTATCTGATGGGGGTTCCTCCTCATAAACATCCAAAGCTGCTCCGGCAATTTTTTTCTCCAGTAAAGCCAATTTAAGATCAACCTCATTAACTATTCCACCCCTTGCTGTATTAATCAAAAGTGCAGATGTTCTCATTTTTTCAAACACCTGCATGTTAAAAAGATTTCTTGTGTCAACTGTTAATGGCGTATGTACTGTGATAATATCTGATTCCTGAAACAATTCATCCTTTGAAACAGACGTCACTTCAAACCTTGAAACAACAGCGGATAAATCAATAATATCATTCACGAGTATTTTACATTGAAATGGCTTTAAAAGTAAAACTAATTCTCTTGCTATATGGCCAAAACCTACAATTCCTATTGTTTTCCCGGTCAGTTGAAAACCGCCATTTTTATTCCAGTTTCCCTTTTTAAGTTGAGCCGAAGTAGAAAAAATATTTCGGGATAAAGCAAGCATAAAGCCAAGTGTCATTTCTGCAACAGATCTCCTGTTAACACCTCCTGTCCAACCTACCGTAATATTTCTTTGTCTACAGGCTTCCAGATCAATATTATCGAGTCCTACTCCAAATTTGGCAATCATTTTCAGCTGAGGTAATTTATCCAGCAGTTCAGCATTGATTGCTTCGAGTCCTACGATGGCGGCATCAGCATCAGAAAAATAATCTACTAACTCTTCATTACTCATTCTTGTTCCCTTTTCATTAATGATAGCATCAGGGAATTCAGCGAGTAATTTGCCAACCAAGTATGGATTTTTTGAGAATGCTACATTTGACACTTTTACCTTCATTGATCGGATCTTTTATATTTCTGGTATAGGTTATCGTTCTTCATCTTTTCTTCTACCCGTATAAGATCGTCTGGGGTATCAACAGCATCTACTTCAAATTTTGTTTCTACCATGTGAATAGATATACCATTTTCGAGAAACCTATTCATATCCACCGATTCAATCTTTTCAAGTTCTGTTGTTTCTAAGGCAATAAAACCCAACAATGCTTCTCTGGTAAAGCCTATGAGACCTAACTGACGAAAATAATTAATCTGTCCTTTGAATTTTTCCTTTGAAGGAATCGGTTCCCTGGACATATACAATGCATTTCCATTTATTCCTGTAACCACCTTAACATTATTGGGGTTATTTACTTCTTCCTCGGTTATTAATGTTACCATTAGATTTGATACATTGGCTTTACCGTTCAGCAGAGGATTTATCACTTGCGTGATCATCTCAGGATCAATCAGAGGTTCATCACCCTGAATCATTACGATAATATCATATTGTTTACCCGGATGTTGTTTTTCAAGCACTATTAATGCTTCAGCAGTTCTTTCAGTTGCTCTTTCATGTTTGTCGGAAGTCATAACCGCTTTACCACCATTCTCAATAATATACTCAAGAATTGATGTGTCGCAGGTAGCCACAACAATATCATCCAGCAAGGGACACATGGCACTTCTTAGATAACAATGCTCAACCATTGGCATCCCTTGAATCATCTTCATAGGTTTATCCGGAAATCTGCTTGCAGCCATACGGGCGGGAACAACTCCAAGAATTTTCATATTATTTTCGCTGTTTTAATTGTTCACGGATCATTTGACCTAGAAAATTTGCGTCAAAACTAAATGCTATAAAATTATATCCTTTATGAACTTTTTCCATTACCAAAGAAAAATCAGGTGGCACAACGTGAAACCCGATTAATTTGTCATATTTTCTGGTAATGGTTTCATACCTGTTTAACACTGCTACAACATCTGGATCATCCCAATTGCCTGGCTTACCCATTGAACCAGATAAATCATATGGACCAATGAAAGTGCCATCCACGCCTTCTACTTCTAAAATCATTTCAAGTTCGTCAATTGCCTTATAATGTTCAATCTGAACAATTAGCTTGATTTCATTTGCTTTCTCAGACTTGTATTTCTCAAAGCCAAATCCATACCCTTGAGCGCGGGCAAGTCCAACACCTCTTGAACCAACAGGTGGATATTTAAGTGCCTGAACCGCCTTTCTTGCCTCTGCAGCTGAATTTACACTTGGTACTATTATACCATCAGCTCCTGCATCCAGTATTCTTTTGATAATCCTGGTGTTATTTTCCCCAACCCGAACAAACGCCTTTAAACCCCTTCCCTGAATTGCCATGATCAATTGTTGTGCTTCTGCATAATCAGTTACAGAATGTTCAAGATCAATACATAGCCAATCAAAACCTGCCTCTGCCATTACTTCGGCGATGGAAGGATGACCAATGGTTATCCAGGAACCAAGTGTGTAATTATTATTGCCTTGTTGAGACTTATTCATAATCGTATTTTTAATATCGTTTAATATTATCGAATCAGATATTCATGATGGAATAATACTTTTTATCCTTTTTGCCGGATTACCTCCATAGATCGATTCAGGTTCTACATTTTTTGTAACAACACTGCCGGCAGCAATTACAGAACCATGGCCAATTGTTACTCCTTTTAGAATCAAACAATTCATACCTATCCATACATCGTTTTCAATAATCACAGGTGCGATAGGACCTTTTTTCTCCCAGCGATCCTCTGGTGGCCATACCGGATGCCCATCAAAATCCATGATAATGGTATTCGGACCAATTTGTGTATTGTCTCCTATATACACTGAGCCACGAGAAGTGATTGTTGTACCGTTTAAGCTGACATCATTGCCAATTGTGATGCGCGCATTCCCAATTAATGAAATATGGCAAGGGGTGAAAAGTGTAATGAGGGAACGCCTGCGGGCAGAAACCGCATGTAATCGTTTCCCAATGGTAATCTTCCCTTCCCCAAGTATTGCAAAGCGAATTTTACCCCAAACATCAAAAGGACGCTCAATTTTTAAACGTTTACCATAAAAGAACAGGCTAAGATGGGTGGTTACTTTCCCAACAAATAGAGAATATTTCTGGTAACAAAAAAAACGAATATCGTCTTTTCTAAATAACCTGATCAATAGCCTGAATTTATTCATACTATCTATAATTAATTACAGTGTAAAAGGAAATATCAATTATAAACGCTCCCATATCTGATTTGCTGAACCAAAAGGATTGTCTTTGGGATGCCAAACATTCTTCAAGGTCATAGTTAACCCTGCATCCTTCAAAAAGTTTTCACAAATATTCGTTTGTTCATGCCAAAGATCCGGCAATTCGATTAATACCCCTTTTACCTTAGATAAAACATCAATTCCTCCAGCCAATATTAATTGTTCAATACCATCCACATCTAGTTTAATATAATCAGGAAATTTGAATCCGAGTCGACTAATAAGGTCATTCAAAGATAGAGAGAACATGGGATACTTGAATACTACATTAAATTCCTTACCATCCATTCCGTATGATTTATCAAATGTGGATAGAGCACCACCCCAATTATCGCTACTCATACTCAAGTCACCTCTACCCATTTTATCATTTAACGCAAATGGCATTATTGTAATAAATTTTCCAAGATCATTGAGACTAATATTCCTTGCTAACACTTCTAAATTAAATACTGATGGCTCAAAGGAGAATACCTCGCATTCCTTGGATTTTGCAGCATAAATTGAATAAAGACCAACATTTGCACCAATATCCCATAGAACAGATCCACGGGCAAAACCATCAATCCATTTTAATGTTTCCGGTTCCTTTGTAGCAAAAGTATTTGCTCGGGTTAGACAAAGACTATTAGGGGTTGAGAAAATGTAGGGGGTCTGATTGTACATAATCTTTTTTTTTCTATTACGAATCAGATTTATAAAGCGCTCATTTATACTAAAAAGACTAGAGGCTTTTCTGATTACCTTTGAAAACAAGCTTTGTTTATTATGCATATTTATGATACAATTAAATGATTAGTTTTTTGTTTTTATTTCAGTATTAGATTCAAGTGTTGTAACAAATAGATCATGCATCCATTCTTTCAATTCTTCCTTTCCAACAATTACTTTAATTCCATGTGCCGCGCGATCATCCTTCTGTATTTGACCAAATGGGTCGTAATAGATGGATGGCTTACCTAACTCTTTCCCAAGTATAGCAGTTGAGGTAAAGGGCATTGAAATAACTGCAGCAGATTTTTCAATCAGTCTGATAGCATCCAATTCTGGATCAACGGTTATGAATTTTTTTTTATTGCTAAGTTTCTCTGCGAGATTGAAATATTTTTTATGCACTAAATTTCCAATATTGCGTTTTCGTTTAAATAAGATCGTATAATTTCTCTCCAAAAGTGTATCAGCAATATCCGTCAAAAACTGGTTCACAATTCTTGGAGTATTATATCCATTTGATTGGCCCAAAATGCAATAAAATGAATCCCTCATCGGTTGAACATCAAATACAGCAATCGATTTATCACTATTAATAGATGGTATACTTTTAGTTGAAGTGCTAAACCAAATCGACCCTACTATGTGAGTTTTATGTCCAACGTCGCCAACACACCTTTTTATAAAATCAGCCTGATACTGATCCCATACAAGGTAGTTGCTCCAACTCATAACATGCCAGGTATGTTCCTGCAACGGATAACCAGAAATTGTCTTGAACGTTTCAACATTAGTAGCATAAAAATAAAAAAGCACCCTTGATCCTCTTTTTTCTGCTTCGTGTGTCCAAAGGGGCTTAAAAATATGATTTGAGTTATGTAAAAGATAGTCTTGGGCTAATTTATCATGCTCTAATAATCTAACTATGTTTGATTTTGAAGCCTCACGTAGCAATAAAGCATGCCAAAATCGCCCAAGTAAACAACCAAAAAAAGCGTGAATAGAAGCCACAATGCCCCATGTAAGATAAGGCAAAACCTGGCTGGCCTTACGCAGATAGGGAAACATAAAAGACATATATTGCGTATCTTCTATCTTCCTGTCATGCGGAATATTGGCTACACTATGTGCAAACCTGTTAACAGCTGAAGGTTTCCCATTCCACTGTCGATACCAACTGAATATGTCATGACTTTGTCCGCCATCGGCATGTTGTACTGGAAAATTATTTCCTGCTAGTGTTTGAAAATAAGCGTATGGGGAAAGCACTATATTTTTCTGCAACATCATCTTTGCTGACTTCCATGTAAATAACAGAATTGAAGCAATACCTGAAAAAAAATAAGTGAGTATAAAAATGCTCCATTTCAACCTATTACTCCATGTGTTTGCAGTGAAGCCGTGATATTCTAAAACGACCCTCCATTTTCTAGGAAGAGGGTAATTTATTGTTCTTTTTTCTTTAAGAACACCAAGTAAAATACTTTTGTTAAAGTCTAGAGTCAATAATTTGACAATTAGAAACTGTCGAATGATAAGGTCAGTATTATTGACCGATGAAAAGAAAATCAACGAAGAACTGTTCTTGTTTGTTAATCCAAGTGAAGTTCTGCTCAGATCTTCCTTTATGACAGAAATGATATCTAGCTCGTTATTATTTTTTAAGACTTGAAAACCGCGCATGTACCGCCTGATATATGCCTTCTCTCTTGCCTTAAAAAAATACAATTGTTTGAATTGCTTAATTATATTAGTCATTAAATACACCTAAATATTTGCGCACTACCCTTAAAATTAGCTATTGATTGGTTTTGCTTTTATAAAACTCTGTTTAATCAATAAAATATTTTCTCTTGAAACTATTTTCAATCTGTAACCAATAAATGCGAAAATTAGGAGAAATCCAATTTTAGCAATTAGCCTTAGTTCATAAAAAATCTGAAGCTTGAAAAACGCTAAAGATAATAACGCAAAAACAAAAAAAGACCCCAGTATTAGCAACAGTTTAGGATACTCCCATCCTATTCTGTAATACTTCTGTGAAACGTGGAATGCTATTGAACCTGAAATAATACCTGCCACCAGAGAACCCCACGCTGCCCCCTCTACTCCCCATAGATAAATAAACGGTATATTAATTACAATGTTTAGTGAAATACTCAATAAAGTAAGGAGAGAAGTGATTCCTGTTTTTTTGGCATAAATAAGTTGAGGTTGCTTTCCAAAAAAATAGGTTACATACAGTAATGAAAATAAAGTAACAATATTGATCGCGCCGTGGTATGATACAGGCGTCAGAATAATAATGAGTTCTTCGGCAAACAAGGAAAGGACAAGTCCGCCTGCTACAGATATATAAAGGAATGGTGTTAAGTAACGACCTATAAATACACCTCCAGATTCTCCCTCATTAAACATTTTACTATACACCTGAGGAGTAAATACATTCTGTATAGCTGTCATGAATGTGAAAGTAACATTCGCTATCTTTTGTCCTAAATTGTATATCCCAACACCCCCTAATGTGTTCAATAACCCAATCATATATTTATCGAACTGATTGCCAATAACGCCAAAAAAAATTCTTGGTGTTAAAGGAAGACTCAACTTAAGAGAACTCTTTAATAAAGTAAAATCTAACTTGAAGGGAAGCTTTCTTAAAAAGCGAATGCATAACAGTAAAAAAACGATAGCACTTGCAAGCAACTGCGCCCATAACAATCCGGCCACACCCATTCCAAAATACCTAATCAAAATCCATGAAAACAAGACTGTAGTCAGGTTTTCATCAATGGTATACCAAACAAATAATTTAGCATTCCCGGTATTCTTAAAATATGTCAGGAAATACGTTTTCAAAGCGGTCATTCCTGTTGCGCAGTAAGCTATAAAAAGAATATGACCGTATTGAGGCGACCCGATAACGAGGTTAGAAAGGGGTTCTTTGAATATATAAGTCAAACCCGCTGATAAAAGGTAAGTACCAATAATAAACACCAAAGTAGCATATAATAAACCTGCGCGCTGAAGATCATTCTTATTTTCAAAGAAATTTCGTTCATAACCAACAGACAATCCAAAATTGGAGATGCCGTTAATAAATATCGCATATACCAAAGACAGCCCGTATATACCATAGTCTTCCACAGAAAGTAACCTGGTAAAAACCGGGAGTGTTAGAATAGGAATCGCATTTCCTACAATTACCGGTATTAAATACCAGAGTGTATTCCTTAATTGCTTTTGCTTATAAATCATTTATCAGTATCCATCTTGTCTCAATATCAACTACACAGTTATACTGAATCTTGCTTTTAATTTTGAATAAGGTCATTTGTTAATCGTTGCCCTTTCTGAACTTTTTGGGAAAATTTCTTACCCAATACTTCTTCGAAAAACTTAGGATGCATGCCAAACCCAGGACGTACGGATCGTATATTGTTCTCAGTAATTGTATCTCCGGGTTCTGCATCAGCCGACACATAAAGTGATCTACTGAATTCTCTGCCTTTTATCTGCTTGTTAGTACGTGAATAATTAATCTCCCCTATCGCTACTTCTGCTTCACGTACAGCATTTACCATTTCTGTAAATTCCTTTTCGTTAAGCGAAAAAGAGGCATCTGGACCACCTATAGATCTATCAGTAATAAAATGTTTTTCAATTACCCTAGCGCCAAAAACAGTTGCAACAACAGGTGCCGTAATTCCCAATGTATGATCAGATAAGCCGCTGATTACGCCAAAACGCTCACTCATATCTTTAATCATCACCAAATTCGCTTCTGCAATTGGTGCGGGGTAACTTGTTGTACATTTCAGTAAAACAATTTGGTCATTTCCCTGTTTTTTACAGGCCTCAATAGCAAGGACAATGTCGTTCTCATCAGCTATTCCGGTAGAAATGATAACCGGCTTGCCTTTAGATGCAATATATTCTATTAGAGGTATATCTGTAATTTCAAGGGAGGCTACTTTATAAGCAGGCACTTCAAGTTTTTCCAGAAAGTCTACAGCTGTTTTATCAAATGGTGATGAAAAACATATCAGCCCTTCTTCAGAAGCTACTTGAAACAATTGCTTATGCCACTCCCATGGCGTATAAGCTTCCTGATAAAGATCATGCAGGTATTGCCCGTCCCAGATAGTGCCCTGCTTGATCATGAAATCATCCGTTTTAGCATCAAGAGTAAGCGTATCAGCTGTATAAGTCTGCAGCTTGATAGCATCCGCTCCCGCACGTTTAGCAGCTTTTATCGTTTCAATGGCATTTTCAATACTGCCATTATGATTTGCAGACAATTCCGCGATAATGAATACAGAGCCGGATTCACTAACCAGAAAGTCACCTATTTGAACTTTTTTCATTTGATTATTTATATCAGATATCGTTATTTGGGGGAACGGGCGAAAAATTTCATCATTGGACTGGCATAAAATTCCTCCTTTAATAGGAATAATTTAACAAAATCAATAGCTACTCCATCAACAATCTGCCCATCCTTGATTATCTCTTCAATTGTATATCCAAAAGACCTGTTCATCTTTAAGGCAGTTGGGTTTGATGCAAGTGCCGTTCCATACACTTTTTGAAGTTTCAATTCTACAAATCCATATTTCAACAACAGATAGTAGGCTTCCATTCCATAAAGAGAATTTCGTTCGCTAGTGACGCCTATATATAATCCGGGTTCAGCAGTGCCATTTACAGAGTCTATTTTGTTAAAATTTACTACTCCCAATTTATCTCCAGTCTTTGACTGAATTACAAAATATAATTGGGAAGCACTATCCTTAACTGATTTAAACCACCTGATTTGTTGTTCTTCAGAGATGATACTTTTAGAAATCATATGCACAGAAACTTCTCTCGAATTACGCCACTGACGAACCAGTTCAATATCATTTTCATCCATCTTCTTCAGGTCAACAAAGACACCGGATATCATACACGCGTTTTTTTAAGTCGATCACCATACTGCACTTCATTATCTATCAAAACTTTTACAGGTACTTTAAAACTTTCAAGGCGAGCCTTACAATGATCTTTCAACCTGGCTATGAACGCTTTCTTATCTTCCTCTGCCGACAATCTGACCTTAGCAACGATAATTTTCCCTATTATAGGATTCCTTTCACCATAAACCATCACTTCAGCCACATTATCCATTTCATTGATTACATTTTCAATTTCTGTTGGATATACTTTTTCACCTCCTACATTGATTAATTCAGATTTACGGCCTAAAATTTTAAAGTATTCACCTTCCACCAATACTGAGTCACCTGTTTTGAACCACCCATCTTCTGTAAAGGGACTAGGTGCATTCAAATATCCAAGCATAGCTGATTCGGCCTTAATCTCTAGCAAACCATCTACAACTCTTAATTCATAACCATCACCACCCAGTTTCACCCACAATGAATCATCACTTTTAGATTTTGATTTCAATACACCTAATTCAATCAGCCCATAAGTCTGCAAAAGACGCACATCAGGAAAAATACTTTTCAACTTTTGCAATGTAGATGGCAGCATAGGTTCTGTGCCATAAGATATCATGGTTAAACTGCTTAGATCAAATTTTGTGTATACTTCACTTAACAATAGCAGATTAAGGAAGGTTGGTGATGCCGGTAGCAATTGAATTCTATTCTTCTCAATAAGCCAGCAGATATTTTCTGGTGTTCTTACGTGAGTAGATATGACAACGCCTCCGTTAGATAAAATATGAAACATGGTATTTAAACCACCCCAATGATCGAACATTAAGAAATTGAGTGTTCGAAGCGCTTTTCTTTTCTCATGGAACTTGGTTAATAATTTAGAAAAATCATGAACTGCGCATTTTGGTTCACCTGAAGTTCCGGAAGAAAACAACACTAAACCTGGATGATTTTTAGCTTCTATTTCTTTGTACAGGTCATTTTTTTCAAAGCTGCCGATTGTCTTGAAATCAAATGAATCGTTTTCGTCAATCGTAAAGACATGTTCTACTCCTGCAATTGCTAATAGCTTTTCCTCATTTTTTACAGATTTAGTCAGAGGAACTATGATGCATCTATGGGAAATAAGTGCAAGCATTAATGCAATTGATTCAGGTGTAAAATCTCCCTTAAGAACTACAACTGCACTTTTGGCTATATTCTTTTCAACGAGCAAGCCCTTGAAAAAATGAACACGATCATATAACCAGCGATATGTATAGGTTTGATCATTCCAGATTATTGCTTCATTTGAAGCTTCTTCAAGAAAGATATTTTCTAAAAAACTGATCGGATTCTGATTATCCATAATATTTATGTATTAATAAGTATTGTTCCATATGCCAGCCCTACGCCAAATCCTGAGAGTAGTATTCGCTGGTTATTTTTTATTCGCCCTGCATCAATTGCATCCTTAAGAGCAATTGGAATTGAGGCCGAAACAGTATTGCCCAGTTCACTTATATTGATAAAGACTTTGTCCATGTCCAGATTAAGTATCTTAATCAATGAATCAAGTGTCATTAAACTTGCCTGATGAAATACTACCAAATCAATATCTGCCAGTGTAAGCTGATTCCTTTCCAGTAATCCACGAATTTGGTCCGGCACTTTTGAGTTAATAAAAGACCAGACAGCCATTCCATCCATCTTTATATCATTCTTGCTTCTGATATTTCCATGAAGATCTGCATTGGAAATTGCTGTTTCTGCTGATTGAGGAAGACGAGCGCCACCCGCAGGAATTATAAATTTATCGTACCCATTACCATAGGTTGCCACTTTAAGATCAATTATGCCTTCATTCTTTTCTGTGGCCTCTATCACTGAAACTGCAGCCGCATCCCCAAAAAGTACCCGTGTTGAACGGTCTGCAGGATTAATATATTTCGAATAAGTATCCGCAGTAATTAATAATATTTTTTTGGCAATTCCCGAACGGATATAGGAATGAGCCATCATCAAACCATATATATAACCTGTACAGGCATGATTAAAATCGTAGCAAAACAAATTTTCACTTAATGAAAAATGGCGCTGGATTAGGAAAGAATTGGACGGCATTATGTAGTCTGGACTCTGCGTACAATATATAATTCCATCAATTTCATTTTTATCGTAAGTCACAAACAATTTTTCGCATGCTTTTATGGAAAGATCAAGTGCTGTCTCACCCGAAGCAGCAATATGTCTACTTGCTACTCCTGATTTCGTTTGTATTTTATCAACATCCCAAGCCGGAAACTCATTTCGAAGATCGTTATTAGAAACAATCCTTTCAGGAAGGTAATACTCTATATGTTTTATAATGGCATTCATGCGATCAGTTCAATAAATCGTTCGTTAAATGAAAGTTCTCGTTCAAGCGTAGTTTGCTCTCCGTGCCCTGGATAAACATCCAAACTACCATTCAACTTGGAAAGCATTTGCAAAGATTTTGAAAGTTTTTCTTTGTTTGCTCCTGGAAGATCAATTCGACCGATTGTGTTTTTTAAGAGTGTGTCTCCGGTAAAGAGTGCATTTTCAATTAAAAAACATACACTACCTTCTGTATGACCTGGGCTAAATAACACTTGTATTTCAAAATCATCAATTATAAGAGGTAAGGTTATATTATCAAGGTGAAAATCAACAAGTGGTATTACTATTTTTTCTTCCCCTTCAAATAAAGTCATATAAAGATTCGCTGACTTTAATAATCTTTCATCCTTTGAATGAAGATAAAATGGACATTGATGCTTTTTCACAATATCTGCCACTGAAACAACATGATCGAAATGCCCATGTGTATTTATTATTGCGCTTAAAGAAAGATTATTTTCTTTAAGGTAATCACACATCAGGTTAAAGTTTCCGCCCGGATCAATGATTATCGCTTGATTATGTCGGTTTGAAACGATATAACAATTTTCCGACCATTTACCGTTTACGATTCGGTGTATCAATATACTACTCATTATACTCCGCCTAAATAAATATTCTGTGCCGTTATTTTATCTGCCTGAGAACTGATTAACCACTTTATGGTATCAACCAATTCTTTAGTAGTTCCCATTTCCGGAATAGCATTTCGCTTTAATACAACTTTTAATGCATCCGGATCAATATTGTCCATAAGATCAGTTTTTATAGCAGAAGGTGACACCGCATTACAGGTTATTCCATATTGAAAGACTTCTTTTGCCATAATTTTCGTCATAGCTAATAGAGCTGCTTTTGACGCAGTATAAATAGCTTCTCCCTTTTCCTCATATTTAACTGCCATACTCCCCATATTAACAATTCTACCGAAACAATTCTTCATCATTAGTTTGATAGCTTCCCTCGACATAAGAAATGAGCCCATAAAATTGGTATTCATTGTTGAAGCTGCAGCATTATATGAGACCAGTGCTATTGGCGCCAATGCATTATTAACGGCTGCATTGTTAATAAGCACATCCAGTCGTCCATATTTTTTCCTGATTTGACTAAAGAATGTCTTTATGGCTATTTCATTCGTTATGTCGAGCGAATGATGCTCATAATTCGGGCTTTCAATTGATGCTTCGCCCCTGCTACATCCAATTACCTGGTGCCCATCCGCAATAAAATATTCAGCCAGTTCTTTGCCGATTCCTTTTCTAGTTCCGGTGATAATAATAACCATAAGTGAAATTTATTGCTGCTCTTTTATCAATAGTTCTATATAATCGCTAATAGTTTCGATGGTTTTGAAAGGACTTATTGTTTGACTCATCGCTCTATCATCAGCCAATGTTACTGAAAACAACCAGTCATCTTCTATCATTTGTTCTAGCGCAACAATAAATGTTACCAGGTCAATAGAATCAAATGGACTTTCAGAACCCATTATCGGTGTATTAGTGTCAACAGTACCATCATATGATTTACCGCTATTGGTGATAACTTGTTTAAATGAAGCAATAACAGCCTGTTCAATTTCAATTTTTGTCATACTATTTTTATTTTAAAGATTAAGATAATGAGGTATAGCTAATAATATAATCAGCCAGTTTTAATGAACCATATCCATCTATGGCTGTTTGCATTTTTAATGATATTGCCTTTCGGGTTTCAGGATCAAGGAGGTGATTTATTTGGTTAACCAATATTGTATCAAATGCAGGAATACTAGGATCGATGACTTCCTGAACTAGACCCTGTTTTAAAAAATTACCTATGCTATAAGACTGGTTATCTGCTGTAAGCAAAGCGACAAATGGAGTGCCTATCCTGCACAACTCATAAGATGTTTGCCCTGCTGCAGTAATAGCTAAGTCTGCACTACCCATCAAGGCTTTCATTTCATCTGCACTGAGCCCAGCAAACACCTGAGCATAATTCTGCAATTCATTAATTTCCGGACTTTTTATATCCTTTACAATAACCGACAAGTAAAACTTGGGGAATTTTTCACTTACTAGTTTTGCTATACGGATAGATAGACCATTGTCGTTTCCGCCACAACTAATAAAAATCGACTTGACTTCCGGATTAATTTCTTTGACAGGAACACTCCAGAAGGAAGATCTTAGAAATGCATATTGTGCTCCAAGTAAATAATCAATATCACCTCTTTTCTTATACCCTAGTTGTTCAGCTCCCATTACACCATTTACCACTATTCCAGAAGGGTATTCTAATCGCAGATTATCATCAATATACACCGCCGTTTTAGATTTATTTTTTATCAACTGATAAAGAAACGCAGGGCATTTATATGAATCTATCAGAACAATACCTGCATCTTGCAGAAGCCTGATTGTCTTATCTACTTCAGCAATCCAGTCAAATAATTGGTACCTGTTACCGCTGACTGGTGAAACTACGGATTCGTTTCCATTAATAATAAATTGTGGAAAATACCCACGCATTTCAAATGCCTGATATAATGATAAGCATCTTGAAATATGACCCATCCCTATCTCACCGCCACCTTCTGTGAAAATAAAAATATTATCCATTATGGGAAAACAACTTATAGAAGTGCATTAAGCACTATCGTGAAACGAATCTGTAGTTAAGAAAGAAGTTTAATCTTTGTTTCTTTATTCAATTTATCAATCAAAGCCTGGTCAGTTTTGTACATCAGGGTAAGATGAGAGTTCAATTGACTGATCGATGGGTTATTATCTAATATATTGAATACATTTTTAATAGTTGGTTCGAGAGATTGCAATCGTAATGATTTAAACAATTCGTTAAACAATTGAAGATCTTCAGGGTAATCGAGGGTTAACCTGAAATCGCGAACAAGGTTATCTGGCAGATCTATGATCTCAACTTTGAATAAATCCTGATTATTTTGGAGATACCAGGTCATGTATTCAGAGTGTTGTGCTTTACCCACATATTTCAGAATTCGCCTGAGCACTTCTACATTGTATATTTCACAAGCTGTACCAACTGCAGATTTTATTGCTCCAGTGTAATCTGCCCCTACGCGTAGATGGTGATCGAGTAAATAACTCATAATGTCACTAGAGATTACCGGACAATCTCCTGTTACACGTATTACAATGTCTATTCCATATTTATCACATGCTCCGATATAACGTTGTATAACATCATCCGGGTCACCTTTCCAAAATTCAACTTTCCCACCCAAGGTCTTTTCTTCCAACACTGCATCTTCTTCTACAGTTGAAGTTGCAAGTACTACCACTTCAGCCTGTTTCATGTCAAGACAATTTTGCAGGCATCTTTCAATTGATGACAAACCATCAATTAATTCAAATGCTTTTGTCTTTAGTCTGCTAGACTTCATTCTACAGGCTACAATTACGCCTATTTTAGCAACTTTGAAGTGATGTTCACCAATGGTTGAATTAGGCGCAATGGTCTCTTTAAGTATATAGCTTTTTTGTTGCATCTCTTGTATTGCAGAGAAGGTGAGTCCTGACTGTGCGGTTCGCCTAAAAAAGATATCCTTTCCAGAGATGAGACTACCTTTAGGAAGTTCATTTTCAGCAATGGGGACCTGAATACTTTTCTTTAAATATTCGTATTCGGACTCGGAAACAAAAGGGCCATTTAGAATTTCGGCAGAAGATTTTACCCGATTAATCAACAATTCCATTTCCTCAAACTCAATGGCAGAATAGAAATCGTATTTCGAATTTTTTCGATCAAGACAAATATGCTTTTCTATCCATGAAGATCCTGCAGCCAAACCAAGAATCGGAACTATACAAGAAAAATCTGTTCCTGCTTCAGCATGATCAGCGATACAAATTTGGTAATTTGGAAAATATTCACGCAACAGTTGTACTTTCTGGATACCTGTATCTTTCAACTGTGTTGGATATGCTTGATGTCCTATCTGAAGAATCAGTTCATGCATACCAAGCTGGGAGAATAAATGAATAAATGTAGATACAGCATCAACTTCATAACCTGAGATGTTAATCATCAGCATTTTGTTCTGAAGAATATTGTTGTTTTTTAATCCGTCGATGATATCCCTGTTTTCCAACACAGAAGCCTGAAGCTTAATGCCAACTATATTTTGAGCGTTCTTTTCAAATACTTCAACACCATACCGATCAAAAATATCAAGCCAAACTCCGTTAAAGTTTTTAACGGCGTCATTAATTAATACTTCCCACTGTTCGTGTTGCAAAAGTAAATCCTGGTAAATCGGATAACCGCCGAAATCAGGAAGCGCAATTGTATCTGGATGAAAAGCTTGAAATTTAATATGCTTTTCCTTATAGTCAATAGATCCAAATTTTTCAATTGTAGCTTTAAGTATATCAAAACTACCCCCATGAGCGTTGGCACATTCAAAAATGATAACAGGCAAACTTAAACCAGTTTCAATTATCTGTTCGCTTTTCGACATAGATTTTCCTTATTTATTTGTTAACCCAGTATGTGGTACGGCCAGTTTTCTTTTTAACATCCAGATAATCAACACCTAGTACTCTAAGCAGAAGTCCAATAGGAGTTATGATTACGAAGAAAACAATAGTAAAAAGTATCTTTAGTATAAAGTTCATATTAATCCAATTTAAATTCGTTTTGCCAATCGGTTGTTTCAATTAATTCCGGTTGCTCTCTTTTATCCAGTATAAAATTACCCAACACCAGATAATCCATGCCTGTCCGCATAAAGCATCGATAAGCATCTTCGGGACTTTCTACAATAGGCTCCCCTCTTACATTGAAAGATGTGTTGATCAGTACAGGACAACCAGTAAGTTTTTCAAAGGCTGTTAACATTTGATGAAAATCAGGATTGGTTTCTTTATGAACTGTTTGTATCCTAGCAGAATTATCAACGTGCGTAACAGCAGGGATACTTGAATTCACTGATTTCAAACGTTCAAAACCTTCTCCTCTCTTCTCTCCGGAACTAGAAGTGCCTGATTTATCTTTATGGACATGACCAACAATGAGCATATACGGTGATGAAAAATCGCTACGTTGTTCTACCCCTTTCATATCAAACCATTGTTTGGTTTTTCCTGCTAATACTACCGGTGCAAATGGCCTGAAACTTTCACGAAATTTAATTTTAAGGTTCATCACCGATTGCATATCAGTTGACCTGGAATCTCCAATAATACTGCGCGACCCAAGTGCTCTCGGGCCAAACTCCATTGCGCCATTAAACCACCCGATCACATTATTATCTGCAATCAATTTAGCAACCTCATTTGATAGTACCTCCCGAGAGTATTTTTGATACTTAACTTCTTTTGCTTTAAGGAAAGATTCAATTTCTGATTCACTATATGATGTACCCAGTAATGAACCAAATTGCAGATCATTAACATCATCTACCACCCGTTCTTTTCCAAGGGTCATATGCCAGGCATACAAGGCTGCTCCTAACGCACCACCTGCATCACCGGCTGCAGGTTGTATCCATATTCTTTCAAAAGGTCCTTCACGGTATAATCTTCCGTTTGAAACACAATTAAGAGCTACTCCTCCTGCCAGACAGAGATTTTTCTCACCAGTTTCTTTATAAATATATCGACCGATTCTTAATACAATCTCTTCTGTTACCACCTGTATTGATCTCGCCAAATCCATGTCCATCTTGGTGATAGTAGATTCCGGTTTTCTAGGTTCGCGACCAAAGAGTTTGTGAAATTTTTCACTGGTCATCGTAAATCCGGTACAATAATTAAAATAACTCATATCCAGGTGAAATGATCCATCTTCTTTTACATCCACAAGATGTTTGTAGATCAAATCAACATAGATAGGATCGCCATAAGGGGCCAACCCCATCAGCTTATATTCACCAGAGTTTACTTTAAATCCGGTATAATAAGTAAATGCGGAATAAAGTAGCCCAAGTGAATGCGGAAATCGAATTTCGTTTCTAATTGTAAGATTACTGCTCTTTCCAACGCCCCAACTTAAGGTAGCCCATTCACCCACACCATCCATGGTAAGCACTGCAGCCTGTTTAAATGGTGATGGAAAGAATGCACTTGCAGCATGCGATTGATGGTGTTCAGGATAAATGATTGGTCCTTTATACTTTAATTGATTCCTTATTTCTTTTCCCATCCAAAGTTTCTCTTTGATCCACAAAGGCATGGCAGTTATAAAAGAACTAAAACCCCGTGGAGCGTTCATCAGATAGTTTTTGTATAACCGATCGAACTTCAGGGAAGGCTTTTCATAAAAACTTACATAATCAATATCGTTTATGCCAATCCCTGCTTTTTCAAGACAAAATTTAATGGACTGTCTGGGAAAATGAAAATCATGCTTGATCCTGGTAAAACGCTCTTCCTGTGCAGCGGCAACTACTTTGCCATCTTTGATAATACAGGCAGCACTATCATGATAAAAGGCAGAAATTCCAAGTATATTCATTGTTACTTCTATTTATTTATTAATTAATTAAATGATTATGTAGTATTTCTAAAGCTTTATCATAATCTTTCAGAAGATTTGAATTATTTTCTGAAAGTTCAAAGCGGGCGCTATATTCTTCGTGAATACTTATAGTCGCATTTAATATGTTTACAAGGTCATTTATTGCATTCACGTGCCTGTTATCAAAATGACTGTTTATTATTCTTGCAACCGCCAACCCTTCCGCCAAATATTCTAACTGCATTCTTTCATACCTCATAGAATATCTTGAATGCGAGCCAAATCGTAAAGTTTCCCTTACATACCAGAAAATTGTAGATTTTGTTCTATTATAAATCTGGTTGCCATTTGATAAATGCTGTAGCAACTGCTTATGTGCTTTGGCAAGTATCTGTTCAATTCGTTTTTCTTCAAAGGAGGCATCAAATGCAGGTAGCTGTTTATCCACTAATGAACGGCTTTCTTCTGGCAATACCGAAAGTAAATCTGCTGATGACCGAAGTATATTATGTTGAAAGCTTACATCTCCTTGATTATTTCCCATTGATTCATAATAGGCTACATAGGGTATTAAATGCCTAATGACAAAATATTCCGGGAACCTACCAATATCACTAGGATATTTTGGAGGAAATTTTAGAATATCACTGAATGAGGTAAATATAGGGTGACGCAGGTAGTATTCGAAAGCTGTTCTCAATTCACGAGTAGCATTGTTTACTTCAGGAATGGAAGAATGATGAACTGATTCATTATATGCCTTTCTGAAGACATCAACTTGTTCACTGATTTCTGGTTCCGTGAAGGGTGCAAATGTTTTAAAATAATTGTGAAAAAATGATTTATTGCCATTCGCAAACTCTGGATTATATAAAACATTATTAATGCCGGCTTTGCAATCACCCTTAACACCAACTTCTGAAAATTTTGCTTCGATGGCATCAGCAAGTATATGCTGCCCTTCTGGTAATGGATGACAATGATCGAGGTAATAATTGTCTGGTATTAGTTCATACATGTCAACCATTTTCACAGAGGGATATTTCTTTGCCAATGCATCAACGGCCTGAATATATGGATTCCGAACACGATACAAAGACGTATCACTTTCAAATGATTCTGTCATCAACCTTTTTGCCTCTTGCTGATCTCCCTGAATTTTTTTTATCTGCGAAAGGTTAAATAAGATGATTTCTTTTCTGACTCCTGCCTCCTTTAATAGCAACTCCAAAAGATAAATTGCTTCTTCAAAACTACCTGATTCCGCTTTTACTACAGCATAATTATTAGAAACCAGCAAGGAATATTCCTGACTCATTGCCTCTGTATGTGGCTTTATCAGTATTTCCTTGTAAAGGGCAGCAGCTTCGAGAAAGTTGCCGGCTTCCTGAATTGCAAGTGCCGCTTTAAACCTTGAATCAGGAATACTTATTTGGTCGGCTATTTTATCATTTATTCCAAGATACTTGTAAAAAGAAAAATTGCCTTTTCCGATACCGGAAGGGAAAAATTGGTTTGCCTTTGGACGCACGATTATTACAGGCGTATCATTTAAACGACAATCACGAATAATTCTTTCGATGTTGAACTCAAAATCTACCGGGTATTCCGGAGATTCGATTTTAGGATTAAATGTATTGTTCCATTCAAAATGAAGCAGCCTGTTTTTAATACTTGTTTTCGGTGGCATCATATTCATCAATTCTCTTGCTTCATCTTTTAACTGGACGAATTTGCTGTACTTCCCTTTTCGAACTTCAGTGGATGTTGTATCACAATTACCTAGGTAAATTAGTACTGCTTTTAGATTTTTCAGTTCTTTCTTCTTATGGCGAAAATAAAAAGCAGCCGAATCAGCGGCAGTCATTCCAGGCAGTGAGCTATTCACTATTGTTGTATCTGAAGGCCAGATATGCTTGCCGGCATTGATGAAAGTATGGGTTTGCCTTTCTAAACCAATACTCATGCTGGTTGAGTCTCCAAGGATTAATACGGTACCTGGTTTGTTCTCTTTCGTCATATTACATGCTTAAAAAAGTGGGTAAATATCATCGCCTGATGCACTTTCAGATGCCGATGAATTACTTTTCCCTTTGCTATTATTTTTGGATAGTATTGCAAAATATATGATACCCAACCACATATATTTTAACTTTTGACTAAACTTCTTTTTAGAAAAGGCGAATTGCATTAGTTCGGAAAATAATTTCGTTTTCATTCAGTAACCCAATTAAGTTTGATAAATTCCTTTTGCACCACCTTTGCGAAAAGATCATGCCCTTTTGCATTGATATGCCCATCCTCATATATAACCGGACTGTCAGCCGTATGTTCTTTCAACATTGGTTCGGTCATATCAACATAATTAATCTTATTCTTCTCAAGTAATTCAATTAGTCGTTTTCGGGGCAGGTCATAGTCTATCAGTTCTGATTTACTTACTGGCCCAAATTGTTGCTCTATGGCACCTAAGCCAAACAAGAGTTTAATTTTATGCTGATAACAATAATCTCTTATAACGATAAGGATTTTATCTATAATATCATACATATAGTCATAGTGCCTTGTTTTCCAACTCACGAATATGGGGTCAACGAAAGTACCACCAGCTGTATTCTTTAAATTTATGCCTGCTTTAAACTCAGTAAATTCCTTTCGGAAGGCAAAAAAATTGCCGATTATGTTTCTGAAAAAAGGAATTTTAGCGAGTGATGAAACTTTCTGTAGCTGAAGTTTTCCTTTGTTATCAATAACAAAGTGTGGGCGTACATATCCATTTACATAATTATTCAACACCCTGTGAACTGCCCATGGGTACTGCTCAATCAAGATTATCTCAGGTTTATACTTGCTTGATTTCTGTAAAACAGAAAGGCAAACCTGATCAAGACCAAGGCTGCAATGACCCATATTAACCACTTTCCGATTTAGTATTTCGCTTAAGCGGTTGCTATATCTGGCTTCTTGGTCAACTGCTCCACCCCATGTATGTGAACCTCCGAAACAAACGATGGATTTTTCGTTAGCGCCCAAAATCATTTCTTCATCTCTGTTGCCGTCTGAATTATGTTTAACACATACTGGAACTTCCGGACGTTGTTGAAAACTTACCTCTTTTTCCATATTGGGTACTCCCCAAAAACCCATTTGAGCATCGAACTGGTAAAACGTGGTATCACCGTTTGTCATTACCTTTTTTTTCTTTGTACTCATGGACTAGATTTTTTTGTTTGCTAAAATATATTAATCAGGTGCATCAAAATAAATTCTGATGCCCCATTGGTTTTTCAATTTGGTCAATTACAAATTGTTGTTCGTCATTTGTGAGCATAGTATGCATTGGAATGCTTATTGCCTCAGCATAATAGGCATCCGCATTGGGAAAATCGGCCCTGTTGTATTTACCGATTTTTTCGTAATAAGGGTGATGGTATACAGGAATATAATGCAGATTTACCAGTATTCCCGCTGCGCGAAGTTTTTCAAACATTTGCAACCTGCCTATTCCGCCCTCCTTTTTCTTATGCCGAATGATATAAAGATGATATGCAGAATAGGTATCCGGATGCTGGTAATGTATAGTTAAAGTGTCACTTGATAATGTACTATTATAAAGTCTTGCAATTTCATGTCTTTTTTGGACAAATTCATCCAGTCTTTTCAATTGGCTTAGACCAAGTGCTGCATGAATATCAGTAATCCTGTAATTGAACCCTAAATCAATTTGTTGATAATACCATGGTCCATCAGGTACATGGGTCATTTCTGCAGGCTGCCTGGTAATTCCATGGCTCCGGTAATGTGTTAAACGCAAAGCAATCTCAGGATCGTTCGTCATGCACATTCCCCCTTCGCCGGTAGTTATAATTTTTACCGGATGAAAACTAAAAACGGTTATATCACTATACAGGCAATTGCCGATAGGTGAGCCTTTGTATTTCCCACCAATACCATGAGATGCATCCTCGATTATCCTAAAACCATATTTCTTGGATAATAAATGAATTTTCTCCATCTCACAAGATTGACCAGCCAAATGCACAGGTACAACTATTTTAGGCAATTTACCCTCCACTTCTGCCTGTTGTAATTTTTTTTCTAATGCCTCAACACTAATATTATAGGTAAGTGGGTCGATATCAACAAAATCTACCGTAGCCCCACAATATAAAGCGCAGTTTGCAGAAGCCACAAAGGTGATAGGACTTGTCCAAAGAATGTCACCTTTACCAAGATTTAATGCCATACAAGCTATATGCAGTGCTGAAGTAGCACTGTTAACAGCAACTCCAAATTTCACACCGCAATAGGCAGCTACAGCCTGTTCAAATGCTGGTATAGCCGGCCCCTGGGTGAGGTAGTCGGATTTAAGTACATCGATAACGGCCTGTATATCATCTTCGGATATATCTTGTCTTCCATATGGTATCATAAATGCTGTATTTCAGTTGTACTGGAATCTTGTTCTTGTAATTTCATCAACTTGATATGATCTTTTACATCGCCTATATGCATGCCTGTGAATGTGCTTACTTTCTGGTTTGAAAGACTCATATCGAGTGGTCTTTTAAGGATATTATTATTAGGTGCCAATAATCCCTCTTTGATTAGAGTTGTATCAAGGTTGAATTCATTGGCGAGGATTAACCCAAATTCATATTTAGATATCCTACTATCGCTTACAACATTAAATATTCCTTTTGCCTCTCTTGCAATGAGGGTATGAATATATGATATTAATATATTAACATATATAGGTGAATAGTAGACATCGCTATATAATGTGATTTGCTTTTTTTCCCTAAGTGAAAAAATAATCATGTCACTAAATGATTTTCGATAGCTCGTACCCCACCCATAAAAATTGGTCCTAATTAATAAGGAAAACGGATGAATTTCAAGTACCTTTTTTTCTGCCAACCCTTTAGTATATCCATAAACATTGAGTGGAGTTGGTATTATTTCTTCAGATAATAATGGTTTAGTTCCATCAAATAAATGATCAGTAGAAATATGTACCATTTTTATTCCAAGTTGTTTTGTAACCAGGGCTACGTTGGCACTCACTTCTACATTTACCAAATTCGCCAGTGTCGGGCTAGATTCACAGCTCTCTACACTTGTTAAACCGGCAGTATGTATAACCATTTCAGGCTGGTATTTGGAAAGCATTCCCATTAACGCGTCAAATGATCCAAGATCCACCTTTTCTGAAGTTACATCAGAGATAGATACTTCTCTTTCATTAAGGAGTAATATAATATCATATTTAGCGCGCATAATTACAGCCCAATTGACTGCAAGGAGACCAGAACCTCCGGATAATACTATTCTAGGCTTCATAAGATCAGATTCGGCCAATTTTAGATTTATTCTGGTCAATCCATTCTCTCAGTTCCATAACAGACATCCACTCGGAATTGTTATCTGATGAATAAGTGAAATCACTTGGCACAGATTTACCATCTTTGATTCGCAAAGGATCAGACGACCAATAATGGATAGCAGGAAGAATTTTATAATGGCTATCGTATTCAAAAGTATGAGGGGCGTCCTCAATACCAATCATTTGCTCATGTATTTTTTCACCAGGGCGAATCCCTATAATTTTCTGTTTGGCATCGGAATCAACTGCTTTTGCAATATCTCCAATTGTCATTGATGGAATTTTTTTCACATAAATTTCACCCCCTAACATGTCTTCAAATGCCTTCCATACAAGCTTGACCCCCTCTTCTAAAGTAATCATAAAACGAGTCATACGTGGATCTGTAATCGGCAATTCTCCTGTACCCGCTAATTTACTAAAAAAAGGAATTACCGAGCCCCTTGAACCCATTACGTTACCATATCGAACAACGGAAAAAGTAGTTTGATTCTGATTTACATTTGAATTAGCAGCAACAAACAATTTATCTGAAGCCAACTTTGTGGCACCATACAAATTAATGGGATTACTTGCTTTATCTGTTGACAATGCGACTACCTTTTTTATCCCGCTTTCAATACAAGCGTCTACTAAATTCATTGCCCCATTAATATTTGTTTTTATACACTCAAATGGATTGTATTCTGCTGTAGGAACTATTTTTGTTGCTGCTGCATGAACTACATAATCCACGCCATCCAAACAACGAGATAATCTATCTTTATCTCGTACATCTCCAATTACAAACTTAACTCTTGGATCATCTGAGAATTTTTGAGCCATCTCCCATTGTTTCATTTCATCTCGTGAATATATTATAATTCTTTGAGGATTATATTTTTCTAAGGTCATTGGCACAAATGTATTTCCAAATGATCCTGTTCCTCCAGTAATAAATATGACTGAATTTGTTAGCATAATTTATATTTTATATTAATTGTTTTCTATAATTTAAAACTTGAAGAATTCATATTTTGAAACTCACTCCTATCCCACTCAAATATTTCCATGGATTCATCCAAAATCAAATGCAAAAATATTTGATGAATACATTCAACTATTCCATATGTTTTCATAGGGACATAAATTGAATAATCTGAAAGTGTAATTGATTTGTTATTATTTTTCAAACCAGACAATGCTAAAGATTTAATATTGTTTTCTTTACAATACTCCAATACACCAACTACATTGGGGCTATTGCCACTTGAACTTATTGTTATAACTAAATCATCTTTTGAGACTCCTTCTATTTTTAAATATTCTATCATTGCCATCTCATATGAGTAATCATTTGATAAAGCTGTTAATAAAGCACTATCGCTTAGTGATCTAGATAAAATTTTACCATTTTTTGAGAAATCTAATGCCATGTGGTTTGCAAAAGCAGCACTAGCTCCATTGCCAAAAAAATAGATTTTATTTCCAGTTTCCCTAAGTTTTGTTAGAATACTTTTTATTGTTTGAAAAAACAACTCAGGTTCATAAACTTGCTGATTTACATAGTATAGAGATTCTTCCAATCCCTGACTAATTGATTTAAAATAATTAGAAAAATATTTATTTTCCATATGATCTTTACTTTGTTATTTTCCGAAATAATACGCACAAAACTGCGCACATTTAACCTATTTTTCAACTTTTTCTGGTAACCTATAAACAAAAAATAAAACATGTAAAGTACTTGATTATCATGTTATTAATGATTTAAGACTATTTAAAAATATTCAATATTAGTGTCCTTGACCACACTATTATTTGTTAATTTATCAGAATATATTTTCTTGAATATTCCTTAGGCCTGAATTAAAATATTTTCAACATTAGAAAATTAATTAAACTGTATTTTAAAAAATGAAAAATGAACTTATAATATTAATTTTTTTAAATTGCCAAAAGTATTTGATAACTCAAAAAAATTAACTTTCACTCGTAAACTCAATAAGTACTTTATTCGTTGATGAAGGATTCAAAAATCCAATATTAAGATTATCTGCCCCTACTCTTGAATGAATATCAATTAAATCGAAGCCCAATTTACTTGCCTCTTTTAAGGTATTCTCGGTATTTTCAACTTTTAAGGCAATATGATGTATCCCTTCTCCCCTTTTATTTATAAATTTTTCAATTGGACTTGATTCACTTATAGATTCTAACAACTCTAATTTAACACCTCCTACATCAAAAAAAGCAGTTCTTACATTTTGAGATTCTACAACCTCTAATTTATAGCATTTACTGCCTAGGAGAGATTCAAAAATAGGAATACTTTTTTCCAAAGATTTTACCGCTATACCGATGTGTTCTATTCCACTTACATTCAAACCCATTATATTAAAAAATTAAGACAATAATCTAACCCCTGTTCAATATTAAATTTACCCGATTCGACAGCATTTAAGGCAATTTTCATATTTTTCTTGTATAATTCATTATTATTTATTCTTTGAATTATTTCAATATTCAACGATTCATTAAAGGATTGAATTATTTGATTTTTGCGCCTTACTGAAAAAGCCCCTGAACTAATTGACTTATTAAAAAAACTCTGTGAAATCCGAATCAAGTTATTAACTCCTTCAGTAGATATTGAAGAATTTAATATTATCGGAGTTGACCAATTTCCAGGTTCATTTGATCTTTTAGATATAGATAAAGCTTGAGAGATTTGTTTTGAATACAATTCACTATTAGGAAAAAGGTCACATTTATTTAAAACTATAATATCAGCTATTTCCATAATCCCTCTCTTAATTCCTTGAATATCATCTCCAGTATTTGGCAAAACAAAAAGCATAAAACAATCAGTCATGTAATGAGCTGCAACCTCTGTTTGCCCAACACCAACTGTTTCAATTATTATATTTTGAAATCCAGCTGATTCACATAAAGAAATAATTTTTCTAGTAGTTATAGTCACTCCGCCCAAATTACCACTTGTTGGACTAGGCCTTACATAGGCCCGCTTATGATTTGAAAGAATTGACATTCTCGTTTTATCTCCCAAAATTGATCCATTCCTCAAATTTGAGCTTGGATCAATAGTCAAAACTGCTATTTTGGAATTAGGTTCCAAATTTAAAATCTCTAATCCAAATTTCTCTATAAAAGTACTTTTTCCAACACCAGGTATTCCACTTATTGCATACCTTTTTGTGGTTTTAGTTGGAGGCTTTATAATCTGTAATAACTTTTTTTGATATACGAAATCGTCTACTAATTGGCTTTCTAAAAGTGTTATTGCTTTAGATAGAGTTGCAATATCTCCTTTTTGAATGCCTTCTGCTAATTTTTCAGTGTCCCATTTTTGTCTTTTTGGAACTTTCTCAATCAAGTATGGGCTAATCGCCATTTGAAAACCTTTTGGCAATGATTAATTCAAGTAATTCTTTCGCAGCAACAGGGATTGAAGTTCCAGGTCCAAATATTGCAGCTACACCTGACATAAAAAGACTTTCAAAATCTTTTTTTGGAATAACACCCCCAACTATAACTAAAATGTCCTGCCGGCCATATTTTGTTAACGAATTAATTAAAGCAGGTACCAATTGTTTATGTCCAGCGGCAAGTGAGCTAATTCCAACTATATGTACATCGTTTTCAATTGCTTGTTTTGCAACTTCGTCTGGTGTTTGAAAAAGAGGCCCTAAGTCTACATCGAACCCCAAATCTGAAAATCCACTCGCAACAACTTTGGCTCCACGATCATGTCCATCTTGACCAAGTTTTGCAACCAATATTCTAGGTCTTCTACCTTCTAATAAAGCAAATCTATTAGTTAGCTCTAGAGCTTCGTTAAATAACTCAAAAGAATTTAAGGCCCTCTTGTATACACCTGATACTGTTTTAACTTCTATCTGATAACGCCCAAATACTTCTTCTAGAGCCAAACTAATTTCACCTAATGTAGCTCTAGTTCTAGCAGCTCTAACACTTAGCTCTAGTAAATTACTAGTTCCTTTGGCACCCCTTATTAAGTCAGATAAAGCTGCCTGAACTTCAACTTCATTTCGATTTTGTTTAAGAACTCTTAATCTTTCTATTTGTTTTGAACGGACTGAGCTATTGTCAATATCTAAGGTTTCAAAAGTAATATTATCTACTAAATTATTTTGATAGGCATTGACTCCAATAATTATATCTTTTGATGAATCAATGCGTGCTTGCTTTAGCGCTGCAGCTTCTTCAATTTTCATTTTGGGCCAACCTATTTCTATCGCTTTGGTCATTCCTCCCAAATGGTCTATTTCTGAGATAATACCCTTTGCTTTAATCAGAATTTCACAAGTTTTATTTTCTAGAAAATCACTACCACCAAACGGATCGACAGTTTTAGTAATCCCTGAATAATTTTGAATAATTATTTGAGTATTTCTTGCAAGGCGTGCAGAATAGTCAGAAGGAAGAGCAATAGCTTCATCTAAAGAATTTGTATGTAAACTTTGAGTTCCCCCGTAAACTGCCGCTAGTGCTTCGATAGAAGTTCTAATTAAATTATTAACTGGTATTTGTTCCGTTAAACTCCATCCAGATGTTTGACAATGGGCTCTTAACATCAAGCTTTTAGACTTTTTAGCACCAAAATTCTCCATCACTTCAGCCCAAATTACCCTTGCCGCTCTTAATTTTGCAACTTCTGACCAAAAATCCATCCCAATTCCCCAAAAAAATGATAAACTCGGCGCTAGAGTATCAATATTAATCCCTAAATTAATCCCTCTTTTTATATATTCTATACCATTTGCAATTGTAAATGCAAGTTCTAATTCCGGGGTAGCACCTGCTTCCTGCATGTGATAACCTGAAATAGAAATACTATTAAATTTAGGCATTAAAGTGCTTACGTATTGGAAAATATCTCCAACAATTCGCATACTTGGTTCCGGCGGATAAATATATGTATTCCTAACCATGAACTCTTTTAAAATGTCATTTTGAATTGTCCCTTGAAGAAGACTTAAATCTACACCTTGCTCCTCTGCAGTTACTATATAGTATGCCATAATTGGCAATACAGCGCCATTCATGGTCATACTTACAGAAATTTGATCAAGGGAAATGCCCTCGAAAAGTGCTTTCATATCCTCAACTGAATCAATCGCCACACCTGCACTTCCAACATCCCCTTCAACACGAAGGTGATCAGAATCGTAGCCGCGATGAGTTGCTAAATCAAAGGCTACACTTAATCCTTTTTGTCCTGCAGCTAAATTTTTTTTGTAAAAAGAGTTACTCTCTTCAGCAGTAGAAAAACCTGCATATTGACGAATTGTCCATGGTCTTTCAGTGTACATTGAAGTGTAAGGACCACGCAAAAATGGAGGAAATCCAGCTTGGATATTATTTATTTTATCAAATGAATATTCTTTAAACTGCATTAATAATATTTACGAAATTGCATTTTTACTTAAATAATGTGTTAAATACTCAATTGCAAATGACCCTTTTGTAGAATCTTTCTCCACAAAAATATTAGTTTCGTTAAGCATCACAAGTGATTGATGTCTTGCATAATGCCTAGGTTCATTAATATCCTTTTCTAATGATGAATTATAACACTCATCAACTCCTCCCAAACTTGCACTCAGCAATTGAATCGAAGTGAAAATTAATGAATTTAATGGATCATTGCCATAATCCTTAGGAAGACTAGTATAACCGCATATCCAAAGAGGGTAATCACTCACATTTACTCCATATTTTTTAATAGCTTTCGCCCACAAAACTCTTACTGCCCTTAATGCTGCAATACTTTCAATTTGTTCGTCAGCTATTACCCAATTTACTTGAAACCTATTATAAAGATTGTATTTAGATGCATATTGTAGCATTTCAACCATAGTTGAATAAATAAACGACAATTTATCGTTTAAACTTAAATTACTGCTTTCTGCCAGATCAATACAACAACTTCGAACATTTTTTGGTAGTTGTAAACTAAATTTTGCTGTTTGTTCAGGAGACATTTTTACATTAAAACTTCCCTCCCAGTTAGAATAATTTAAATTATTCTTTTCCCATGATTTCTTCCAATTGTTTAAAAATAAATTCGGATTATCTCCGATATAATTACAACTAATTGGGATTAAATCAGCATAAATTCCTTTTAAAATCTGACTATAATTTTCTTCTTTATCAAAATTGAACAACAAGGAACTTGCACCGTCATTTAAGGCATAAAGTATGTCATGATTAGAAATAGACTCATTTTTATTGTTACTAAAAATTTCTAAAACGTGATATTTCTCTGTAGATTTTAATTGTGCATATTGTTGAAATTCTAAATCCTCTGATGCTAATTCAGATAAATTTTCAATTGTATAAATTGATTTTAAATTCAAAATAAATATTTAAATTAATAATTGGTTTTGCGTATTGATTAACTAAATAACGCACAAAACTGCGCACATTCAACCTGTTTTTCTACATTTTTCAATAACCTATAAACAAAAAATTAAACATATAAAGTATTTGATTATCAGCTTATTAATGATTTGAGATTACCTGCGAATATCCAATATTAGTGTGGACCACACTAATCCAAAATCATAATTAATTCCAATTAAGTTAAGCAAATTCATACTCTACTTTTAATGGAGTGTTTTGATTTTTCGAAGCAGCCAAAACCTCAATAGCAACTACTTTGCCTTCCTCTTAATAGTCAATAATTACTCCGTTTTTTTCATCAGATTCTACAATTTTTAAGTCATTTAATCTAATATATAAAATGTCTGTTTCTTTGTCGTATTTAAGTTTCATAAATAATTATTTTAAATATTTAATCAATTGGGTAGTTAAATAAACTGTTTTATTTAAGCTTGGATTGGTATTAGCATTTATAAAAACCCTTATCATGTAAGTGTTAATGATGCCTTGATTTATAAACAATTTTTGATATATTAATTGATTGTCATTTTCATGAATTATTTCGTCTGGATGCGACATAGTTTCAGTAACATTTGATTCTTTAATCCCTCTGTTAAGCATTTGTTCACTTGCATGTTTAGAAAATATATATTCCATTTAATTATTTTCATTAAAACTACTACCCTCTTTTTGTAATAAATATTCAGCATGTGCTTTTTTAATATTATTCTTAATTGTTTGCCAGTCAATCCTATCGAACATAAAGGGCATTTCTTGTTCATCTGCATCTTCAAAATAAACGATGCTTTTTAAAGCAAAGAAAATAGAGCTGTCACTAAATTTTTGAAGATAAAAATCGAAGATTTGTTGGAGGCTAAATATTTTAAGCAACTCGTTTAAATCAACAAAATCTTTTTTTGTTCCCCTATTTATGATTGCTGCAACCTTCATTGCTGCAATTTCTTTGGAACTGGCTAACCTTATATTTTCTTCAATCAATGGCCCGTCAATCCATTCATAAGGATAACAAACAATGTCTATTTTAACATCATTCAAAAAAAGAGAATCGATTTTCTTTGATGTTTTAAATTCGCTTATTTTTCCAATTGATTTAAAAAAGACTAACAGGTCATCTGAGTCAATTTTTTCAGATCCAAAAAAATCTAAATCTATTGACTTAGGATGCCCATGAATTAATGCCAACGCTGTACCACCAACCAATCGATATTTATTGAATAAACTAGATTGGTTTATTTTATTTAATAAATCCAGTGTTGGTTGGTCAACAACCTTGTATTGAAGCATCTAAATTCCTCCTTTGGCGTGTTTGAAATAGTTGCAATAAAATTTAAATCGATGGGGCTCATAGTTCTAAAAGTTTTTGCAGTATTTACTATCCCCACTAAAGTATATACTTTTACAATACATAACCATTCTTCAAAACTGCCTCTTTCAAGCACCCTTTCGATAATTGTTTTTTTGCTCCGTTCCCATTCTAATAGATTGGAATCAATATCCCAAAACAAATGCTTCGATAATAATTCAAGGGGTTTTTGATTCACCATGATAATTTAGTATTTTCTAAAATTTTTTACTTAATTTTCTAGAAGACCCCAACGATAAATTCTTCTTTTTGAATCACTTTTATAGTGACATTTTTTGATTGATGATAGTATAATTTTATGACCTTACGCTAAAATCCCCCTAATCAACTTTCTAAACACCAATCCCAACACCATCAAAAAGCCTGCTAAAAAACCTCCTAACAAAATCCCCTTCGCCTTGCCAAATTTTTCCTTTTTTAAAGGTAGTATCGGACGGTCAATAACTTGTATCAAAGGCGTTTCCTTTCGCAAAGTAACCTTGGCCATTTCGGTTTGCTGAACCAACACCGTCAAGATCGCCGTGTTTGCCTGCACATCTACCTGCCTGCGGGCAGAAGGCACTCGTTGAACATTCAATGCTGGATTAAGACCAAAGGTATTGTCATTGGCAACCGCTACTCCAGTGATCGCTCCATTTAATTCTTGCCTGATAGAATCTGTCTGCCTTTCCAAAATTGCCATATTAAGATTGGCCT